>Ga0209489_107123_pt1 | contig 17089 bp, 7 predicted proteins | sample SiratrowhiteBW_FD_187527 | JGI IMG/M metagenome (GOLD analysis project Ga0209489, IMG submission 187527) | Root nodule microbial communities of legume samples collected from California, USA - Siratro white BW (SPAdes) (version 2) | ecosystem: Host-associated > Plants > Roots > Nodule | place: USA... | reverse complement strand
AATGCAAATTGGTTGTGCTTTTTAGATCCTTTAAGTATGGAGATAATTCAGTCAGAGATTTCAATTTTGGGTGGAACTCTGAATCTGATGTAGTGTGTTGTTTACTTTGCAGTGAACAATCCTAAAAGGTCTGGGCCTATGCTCAACGAGACGTTTCTGGGACTGCTTTATCCCATTGAAAATTACAAAGTGTGAGTGCATTTGTTTTCTGTTCGAGTTTTGTTTTGTTTGATTCATGTTTAATCCAACAAATAAAAAAGTTTGTGGGTTTACTGTGAGATTTGCAGCTATGGGTATCTAACTAATACGAAGGTGAAATTTATCTTGGTGACCACTGATCTGGATGTTAAAGATGCGGATGTAAGAAATGTGAGTATGGATAGTAATTGTTTTCTACATTTCGTCAGTGTAATTTCCTTTGTCTTAGTGAAGTAGATAATTTGTGATGTAATAGTTCTCTTAGCAATGAGATTTAGGATATATTGAAGTAAATACTGATGGGTGGTACTAGTAGTACTTTAATCCCAAGATTGTGTTAGAAAGATATTGGATATCTTGCCTGTCATGTAATTTGGCTACTGTAACCAATTACTTTTTATGAATTGGAGCAAATATCAATTCTGGCAAAGGAAATGCTGAGGTTTCTTAATCATGATCAGTTTATGATGTTTGAAATGTGTAGTTGCTATTGTATGTAGAATGGGTGAGCTATTACCGCTTTATATATTCTTCTTTTCTCTTTCACTATTTGTACAACTCTGCATAGCTACGTGAATGAATTTAAATTTAGTATTGAGGTATCATATAGAAGTGATTGAGTGTTTTAAGGTGAGAGACTAGCACATATTCTTATAGGTTCATTTTCAAGGCAAGCTTTGATGCACTCCACATCTTCAAGGGATTTCATTGTTAAACTTAGAAATGCAAAGGGATTTGTATATTCTTTTGCCTATGGGTTTTTCTTGCTTTATTGTACTTTGTTCTTTTCACATCCTTCTGTTTATTAATATTTTTGTTTTATAAAAATTTAAAAACTTGAACTAGTTTTAATTGGTGACAGGGATGTTTCACTTTATGAAATAGTTTATTTTGTTTATGACTTTGGGGGTATACATTAAAGATCCACTATATTGTTTTCCTTCAAGAAGTTGCTTAAAATTTTACAATTTTCAGTGCTACTATGTTATGATACCTCTTTTCATGTGCATTTTCTTGTTAATTGCGTTTAGACGAGTGAGATTTATGGTTGTAGGAGATAGGAATACATGAATTTAGCTACTATTCTTTTCATTGTCACATCACTCTAGAATATGACTCTTATGGATGAAATATTGTGCTATTTGATGTTATTTTCTCCTTGTTAACTTCTGGTGGATTGTATTTCTGTACAGTTTTTTAGGAGATTCCATGCTGCATATGTAGATGCAGTTTCAAACCCATTCCATGTGCCAGGCAAAAAAATAACCTCCAGAACATTTGCAGAAAGAGTGAGCACAATTGTCAAGTCATTTGGCTTCAGTTCTGCTGGATGAACATTTTCAACTGGTGCGAGTATGATGCTTTGTTTATATCTGCCGCAAAACTTTTCTTTCTTATTTTAAGCTCTTGCCTTGTAGTTTTAGTATTGGTAAAATGTTTAGAGTTAGGAACTTTTTCAACAAAATTGTAAGTTCAAATTGAAACCATCACATTTGATTTAACATAAATTTGAGTTTTTAATATTTATTCATATCGTAAATTTGTTATTGGCCCCTACTGCCATAGAAATACGCCATTGTGACCTATGGCACAACTATAATGGGTCTCATCACAAATTGTCTTTGGCAGTTGGCAAATAATTGGCCAAGCCATCAAGACATTTTCATCAATAAAATATGATATTGTCTAAGCATTTAAAATGTTCCAAAGTTGTATCTTTATTTGAGTCTTTTATTGTTATTATCATTCAATGAATTAACTTCCTTTTAGACAATATCATTGCCATTCTGGACATTCTTTTATTCTTTAATTTTTTTAATTTTTAAATTATATTAAATATATACATAATAATTTTTAAAAAATATCAGTTGTTTAAATATTATTTAATTTTGTCCAAGCACAGCTTAATTATAGGTGAGATCAGACATCCTTTATACATAGTGATCCAAATTTTGATCATTAGAAGAATTGAGCTGTTCAGGTTCTTATGAACTTTCCTTATCCAATGTGATGGCAGGTTATTTATAGAGTTTATTAAATATTTTCTTCTAAAACTTATTCAAGTATATTTTTTTCCATGATGGAAACAGAGTAGGGCACCATTGAATCTGTTTTACACACCTCATTTCAAAATACACTGAAAGGCATTTTAAAAAAAAAAAAAAAAAAACATCTTAGTACTATGCTTTCTCCTACAGTAAGGGAGCATAGATCTGCTCCACTAGACAATTTGTGTAAACAGAACTGAAAAAGAAAAACAAAAGGTCACATGCAAGTAATCATTTTGTACTTTTCTGTTTGTTTTTTTAGTGTTTTTTATTCTATTTCTGGAATCTTCTTGAAAAATTCTTGTAATGGTTGTAGGTGTGGTCTGTAAAAAAGAAGAAAGAATGTGGCCTGGAGATAAATAATAGGAGTCTATGTGTTGCTTTTAGACGAACATTACTGTCAAAGATGAAAATAGACCAAAGTCATTTGTGATGTTTGAGTAACTTATGTTCACAGTATGAAAGGTCGACACAACCTTCAAATCCATTTAAAAAATTATAAAATCTAATAATTTTATTTTTTTTATGAATAGAACACTTTTTTTACTTAAAGGGATTAAATTTAATTTTTCTAATAGACAAGATAAATTAGATCAATCCTTATGCAAGTCAAGTTGTACACAAACTATTTGACTTATTTTCACCCTTATAAACTCGTAATTGGTGATTCATTATTTTTTTCAGAATAATGTTTGTGAAGACTGAGAAAACTTTAAGTGTATATATGACCAATCTTGTACGTTGAACATAGAACAGGTAAAAAAAAAGAGCAAGTGAATGTCTGATTACAAAAAATGTTTTTTTTACTATTTAAGATATTTATTTTATATCAATTTTAAATCAAATTTATAATTGTATTTAAGTTTAAAGATCAGTTGGTTCCCATACATACGGTTTCTATCTTCTTTTAATTATTTTTTTGCACGTGCAATTATTTTAGTCCACCTCTTATAACATGATATTATTTTAATATAAAGACATGATGGTAATGTCAAAAAAATAATATTATTGGAACAAAGCTTGGTATCAGAAACTAAAAGTAAAATGTTGGAATTTAGAGAGATACTTCTATTTTATTTATTCATGGTAATTTTACTTCAATAAATTCATCTTTTCCATTTATTTCACTTTAATTTTCTTACTCTACTAAGTTTTTGTAACATCCCATATTATAATAATAGTAATTTTATTGCATAAAAAAAATTATATAATAAACTTGAATATAAAAATTCATACATTTATTATGTATTTTAAAATATACTTCTCCGTATAAGATTTAATAAAATATTTTTATAAAATTACAAATAAAATAAAATGAAGTTTCTCCATCACAATTCACTGGGACTCACACCAGCTGTCAAATTCTCTGCTCCCATGTAATATACACGATCATCGCAGTTTTAAAAACAACACAAACAATACACAAAAAGAAGGGTAAGCTAGAAAGTTTTAAAAATAGTATTTTCATAAATTAAATTTCTATTCCAACCAAACAACAACAAATCAAGCTTTCATAACTCATCTCATACATCACATCATCACTAACACATCACCCATCACACTCATGAGACCCATATGATCTGGTCCGTCCGGTTCTTTTTCACACCATAACGCAGTCATATAATCGTAATCCATATGATCTAGTCTAACCGATTCTTTTTCACACCGTAGCCCAGTCATATAAACTTAATTTATATGATTCGGTCTGTCCGGTTCTTTTTCACACCGTAGCGCGGTCATATAAACTCAATCCATATGATCCGGTCTGTTCGGTTCTTTTTCACACCGTAGCGTAGTCATATAAACACAATCAATATGATCCAGTCTGACCGGTTCTTTTTCACACCGTAGCACGGTCATATGAATCCTTTAACCCACATGATCTGGTCTGACCGGTTCTTTTTTACACCGTAGCGCAGTCACGTGAATCTGTTAATCCACATAATCTGGTCCAACCGGTTTTTTTTCACACCGTGGCGCAGTCATATGAACCTCCTTCGACTCTCACCACCTAGTCATCTTCATCTATGATTCCAATGACTATTAGAGTCAGGATTAAACCTCCTTCGACTCTCACCACCTAGTCATCTTCATCTATGATTCCAATGACTAGTAGAGTCAGGATGTGAACATCCTTCGACTCTCACCAGCTAGTCATCGTCTTCTATGATTCCAATGACTAGTAGAGTCAGAATGTGAACCTCCTTCGACTCTCATCACCTAGTCATCGTCATTTATGATTTCAATGACTAGTAGAGTCAGGATGTGAACCTCCTTCTCACCACCTAGTCATCATCATCTATGATTCCAATGACTAGTAGAGTCAGGATACGGGTAGTCTCGATCACACACCACATCATTCACAAACACAAACATTGATACTACATCATACCATACATAAACATTCATTCAATTCAAATTCATCCAATTTATATTTAATAAAATAAATAATTACAATATATATCAAAAACAATCAAACTAACTTCCCTTACAAAATATCATAATTTTAGATAAACAAACATTTATAAAAAAAACATGCCACTAGCTTCCCTCACCCAAATCCACAAAACAAGTAATTATAATATTTATTAAAAACATTTAAAGTAGCTTCCCTTACCAAATATCAACATTATAAATAAAGTTATATTTCAAAGGAGACAAACATTTATAAAAACATACATGCAACTATCTTCTAAAGAATGAAAACTGTTTATCTTCTAAAGAGTTGTTTGAGAGATGGTGGTTTTCATAAGAATGAAACTGTATATCTTCTAAAGGAAAGAGAGAGAGGGAGTTGGTAGTTTTTATTAGAATAAAACAGAATATCTTTTCAGAGAGATAAAATATCTTCTTAGAGAGAGATAATATCTTCTTAGGGAGAGAGAGTTGGTGGTTGTTATAAAATAAAATCTAAATAATCAATTTTTATTTACTTAAACAACTCTTCTGTTAAAAAAATATTTAACTGTTATTAAATTTATCTCTAAAATTAAATTTTATTCTATAACTATTTTCTAGAGTATTACAGTTTTCACATTCCTCCATGTTTTTTATTTAAATTTTATTCAATACATTATTTTTAAATAAAATACAAAATAAAAATAAAAGAATAAGATGAATATTATTTTATTAAAAACATAATAGTACTGATTTTTTTTTAATTATTGAAATATGAATTTTATTTTATTAAAATTTTTAAAAATATACTTAATTATTTTAAAATACAGAAAATATTAATTTTTAGGCTATACCACTCAGTTGAAGATTATGATATGTTATTTGGACCAATTGGTTGCACACGAGTTTCACACTAGGCTCTTTAATGATATTTTAGTCATTTTTTTTTTCAAATTTACCATACCATAAACTGTTTTCACTCATAACAAGTTAATAGGAATTGAGGATGGATCTTATACAATATCAAACATGAATTTGTGCATGATATTCTTATTTCCAATAATGTCATTTCATTGATGAGTTGTGCTTATAAGAATTAAATAAAAATATTAAAAATTTATAATAAGTCAGTCAATTAAATCAATTTATTTTACTGTTTTTGAGAACTTTGTACATAAACATTAACTAAAATATTGCTGTTTTATTATTGAAAAGGGAATAAAAAAAACAATATAAAATGTTTTAGAATTTTAAAAATTGTGGGGATGTATTTTCCTTACAAATTTAATTTCCTAATATTTTAACTATATTTTTAATCCACCCTTGATTCACCATCTAAACAAAATTAGTATATTGTGGATATTAATGCTTTCATTAATATTACATGTCAAGTTAGCATATAAATACAAAATATATTATTAAATGAAAAGTATTTTGATCTCAACCATACTAAACTTCAATAAGAATTAATCACTAGGTATTGGTTGTTTTAAAATTTCATCATAATTTTAATTCTTGTAAAAATGTTTCCATTGAATAAGAAAGGAAAGTAAATATGAATTAATTTTATTCTCGAGTTCTAAACACAATAATGAGAAAAAATAAAATCAAAATTAAAAAAAGATGAAATTTAGAAATGAATAATAATGAAAAGAAGGAAAATAATAGTAAAATTGACATATATTTAAAATTATGATCTGTCCTGACAATAATTGTTATTTCCAGGATGCTTCCTGAATTTGTTTGGCCCATCAATTAGATCTATCACATACAAACACATCAACATCTCTCTCTTCTCTCTCTTCATCTTCAGATCAAACCAACACAGTTACCCTCTTCAAATCAATCTCTTCTCAGGTTTTTCTCACTCTTTTCATTCCTTCATTTCTCTTGTGTTTTTTTCTCCTCACTCTAATCACTCACAACTTTTCTTCTCATGCTTTTCCTCTTGCTGTGCCTCAATTTCTCACTCTCTGTTTTCACGTTTTGACTCTTCGTAACGCTGCCTGCTTCCAGTTCCAGAAATGGGTGTGGCTCAAAACGTTCATGATGCGGAGGAGGGAACCTTGGAGATTGGAATGGGTCGGTGACGTTTCTGTTTATTTTTTATTTTTTGGCGTTAGTTTTGTTATTATCATGTTGGGGATAAATGCACCAATATTGGGTAAATCAGCAAACTGCACTATTCTGTCATTATGGAGAAAAAAAGGTTTTTTTTTAAAGGGTACTGAATTGATCGGTTTTTTTTTTTTTTTTTTTTAATTGGTAACCTTGTGGGTTGTCTCTTTGTGCTGCAGAATACAGAACTGTGTCTGGAGTTGCCGGGCCATTGGTCATTCTTGATAAAGTTAAGGTAATGGACACTGTGGAATACACTATTTGCCATGCCCTTCATATTGCTTATTCTATGATTTTGAACTTTTTTTATATGGTGACTGAATTTTGTACTGATCGAATGCATTAGGGACCCAAATTTCAAGAGATTGTTAATATTCGCTTAGGGGATGGAACTACTCGGCGTGGACAAGTGCTTGAAGTTGATGGTGAAAAAGCTGTTGTTCAGGTGAGTGCCTACTGCCCTATGGTAGCTTGTCTAACGATATGTTCTGTTACTTTTGAGACTGGTGGTGATGGTAGTTTCATACGGCGATTGTCATGAGGAGATACTTCACCCTTATCTTTGATATGATGATTTCTTTATAATTTTCATTGTTGTCTACTTTGTTCATGTGTCTGTATTGACTTCAATGTCAAATGTTTTCTCTGTCAATTGTTTATTCTTAACTGATTCTATCGCAAACAGCAGGCTTGCTTATTTACCATTTTGTACCATTTAACAGGTCTTTGAGGGTACATCTGGGATTGACAATAAATTTACAACTGTGCAATTTACTGGAGAGGTATACTTTTTTTTACTTATTTACTTAAATTAAATTTAAATTTATGTGTGTGAAATTTGTTTGAATTTTTTTGTCAATGTACCTGTTGATTGGTACTTGGTTTAGAACATTGTAATTCCAATTGTATAGGACCTAGATAACATGTCAACTGTTAGTTTGAGAGTTTTATTTTGGTATTTGTTAATGTAGAATTGGGTCAATCAGTAGCTAGACTTTCAGTTTTCTCTCTGCTAAATTATAATTGTAAATAAATATGAGGAATCCTTGTATGGAATCGTAATCCCATAGGCATTTCTAAACTGTAGTTGAGAAAACAGTGAAGTGTGGTTTCCTTGGTATCCATATTGATTAAGTGATTTTTTTTGCATTATGAGTTTGTTTTTGAAAGGGTATCTTGATATATTTACTGGTTAGCCTGATAACTGAATAGATAAGCTTCCAAAAAGAAAACAGAGGAAGGATTGTGATTTGCCAAATTTGTTGCATTTTAAAGTTCTGCTTCTGTCTACTATTTACCTATTAAGTTTGTTCTAGAAGGATAATTTCGGAAGTTTTATCCATTCCAATCTGATTACCTTATGATTACTTTATTCCCTTCTACCAATTTACCGATGTTGTTGATTATTGAATCCTTTTTGCTTTGAATCAGTTTAACTGTTGACTCCCATTTTTTTTATTATTGTTTTTGTTCACAGGTGTTAAAAACTCCAGTATCACTGGATATGCTTGGTCGCATATTCAATGGTTCTGGAAAACCAATTGATAATGGTCCACCCATATTGCCGGAGGCTTACTTGGACATATCAGGTATATAATTTCTTGTGTGGAGGTCTGATATACTTGTTTTTATTTTCCTTTTCTAATATTTTCGCTGTAATTCAGGAAGTTCCATCAACCCCAGTGAACGAACCTATCCAGAGGAAATGATACAGACAGGAATATCTACCATTGATGTCATGAATTCTATTGCTAGAGGTCAAAAGATCCCTCTATTCTCAGCTGCTGGTCTCCCCCATAACGAAATTGCCGCACAGATATGCCGTCAGGCTGGCTTAGTCAAGCGGCTAGAAAAGTCTGATAATCTTCTCGAGGTATATCCAATATATTAAAGTGAATTTACTATGTTAAATGCTCCTGAATTATAAGTTTAGGACTTCACTTTTTGAATTATTACTTCCTTAGCATTGGCAATTTTAATGTGTGCACCATTCAGCTGCACATTTGAGGACGTGAAAAGAAAATGAACTTGTTTGGCTGACATATTGTCCTTGGCTGTAATTTTTTACCTCGCCCCTCCTGTTAACGCTCATTGTGCGCATAACTTTAGTTGCAGATTTTCATGCAGTTGATGAGTTGTGCTTTTTTTTAACGAATTTATTTCTACAATAAAAGTTGAGTTCATTCCTTGTACCTCTATTTACCAATAGTTTTGTTGCTTGAAGGTTTTTGTATGTTGTATAGTAACAGGTCTATTGTAAGATGTGGTTACTTTCATCAATAAATGTGGATTTTAAAACGTCTGTTCTGTTTGTAAATTTCTAACAAAAAGGTTAAACCTGTATTTGCTTGCTACACATGTATTATTTCTTGCTTGACTACTAAGCACGTTCCTTGAAACAAAAGTATTGTATTACTGTTACCTTTATGTCCTTAATAGTTGAAATGTAATTATTAAATGATCTTGCTTTTTGTTTTATATCCCTTACAGATTATTTAGTTATCTAGCTTTCTTCTTATTGCCTTCAAATTAGTAAGGCTATCTTTTGCTTATTCATTTAGTGGAACTTATTACTTTACGAATAAGATGAAGAAATTAATTTTTGCATCAAACCTTGGATGAATACAGCACGGAGGAGGAGAAGAGGACAATTTTGCCATTGTGTTTGCAGCCATGGGAGTGAACATGGAGACTGCACAGTTTTTCAAACGTGACTTTGAGGAGAATGGCTCGATGGAGAGAGTGACCCTTTTCCTTAATCTGGTAGTCTTTAGAACCAGTATGCAATTGTTCTTTTTTTCACATTTATTTGTTTTCTTGCCTTCTCAATTTTCTTTTTTGCAATATTTTCTGTGGTCGAGGCAATAAAGAAAAACATGGCCCTGTAGCAATAATGTCTAGTAATTGGAATAACAAATATAATATTATTGATTTTTCTTTGGTATGTTGCATCTATTCCCGATCTGGAGAGTGTCATAAGATTATTGTAATCTGATAATTGTGTTCAATTAAGACAAATTGATACACACTAGTAGTGATGATGTCTATGATTAGTTCAAAACAAATCTTGTCTAGTTAAGCTGAATTACTTGTAAAACTTTGAAATAGAAAATAATTTAGGAAGTACCATTTGGTGGATTTGTGACCCTACAAATGTTTATTTATTTGCTTTTGTGGATGATCGTAGTGTTATTTTCAAATTTTGATTTCATGACCTGTATGCAGCTGCTGATCTTTAAAAATATCTCTTGCTGCTGTGATTTATTACAGGCAAATGATCCAACCATTGAGCGTATCATCACTCCTCGTATTGCTCTTACTACTGCTGAATATTTGGCATATGAATGTGGCAAGCATGTTCTTGTGATTCTCACTGATATGAGCTCTTATGCTGATGCTCTTCGTGAGGTAATGTATCTAAATCTAAAACTGTAACTTCTTCAATGATGTGGCAAAAGAAAATCAAAGAGATGTGAAATCTTCTGTAGCATCTATCATTCCCTTAGTATTATAGTTTCCTTTGTTTGTGTACAAATAATATTTTAGTTGCATAATAATTGCTAATGAACTTTTATTTCTCCATTTTTTTTTTCTGAGTATAACAAGTAACTAGGTTTTTTTGCAAGCAGTTAGAATTGACCCTGGAAATACTGATCCCTTCTGGATCCTGCAGGTGTCTGCTGCTAGAGAAGAAGTACCCGGTAGACGTGGGTATCCGGGTTACATGTATACAGATCTTGCAACAATATACGAACGTGCTGGAAGAATTGAGGGGCGGAAAGGCTCTATTACACAAATTCCTATTCTAACCATGCCTAATGACGGTATGAAATATTATTGAATCTCCTCGGCTGTATTGCATTATACGCTCTAAATTCTGTCTGATGATTATCTTTCTTAAACTTCTTCTGTACAGATATTACGCATCCAACTCCCGATCTTACGGGATACATCACTGAGGGACAGATATATATTGACAGGCAGTTGTATAACAGGCAGGTGGGTTCTATTTAAGCTTTTGGTTGTTATAATATTGTATAAAATGCTGGTTAGTAGTAAACTGAATTATGTACAATAGAATTTGGTGTAGAATGAATCTTAATATTTTGACACATGATATTACTTGAAGAACAGTACCTTTTCCCCAACATGTAAATTTTCTTTTTAACTTTTCGTTGCCTTAACAAATATTTTGAAATGGTTTGATTTTATATTTGCATTGACACATTAAGGGTCCTTTTGATTGAGAGGGGAGAAATAGAGGAGATGGAAATAAAAAAGATGACTGAAAATAGATGAGAAATAAAGTGAAAATTAAAGGTGTTTGGTTGAAGAGAAATAAAGAAGATATGAGGAGATAGATAAATTAGAAATAAATTAAAAATAGTTTAGTTGGAATCATAAATGTTAAACTTATTTCTCTTCAAAATCAATGATAGCAAACACATTCCATTAGTTCCATCCACTGCCTGCCTGCCAAACAGGGCGTGAGGCAGTGCTTGACTTGTGGATACAATATCACATAGCATTCTGTTCTGTTCTGTTATTTTTGGTTCCCCTTGGTAGAACGAAATACCCTATTTTTTCCTCGTGTTCTATTCTATGCTATTTTCAAAATGCAGCAAAAATAAATTAAATTTGTTTTTGTTCCATCTCATTTTAACACGTTTACCGAACACTACTTAAAATTTAAAATGGAATGCGATGACCAAAGACGGCTCATCTGTAATATCAATAGCGAATTATTATGCTCATTCTCGCATTACTAAATGAAACCAGTTTTTTATTTAAATGATCTGCCTCATAATTGATTTATTTGTGTATCAAATAAGTGTAAATCCACTTTGCAAATTGCTTATGAAATATTAGCTTGAAACTGAACATTCAATTCCTTTTGCATTGGCAGATATATCCACCAATCAATGTCCTTCCATCATTGTCTCGTTTGATGAAGGTGAGGTTAAATCTTTTTTGTCTGATGTTAAAATTCTGTTAGCTTTTTTTTTTTTTTTTCTTTCCTGGTTAAAAGCAACAACATCATTGTTCTAAAATTAAGTTATGATGTTTCCTCTGCAGAGTGCTATTGGTGAGGGAATGACAAGAAGGGATCATGCTGATGTCTCCAACCAGGTCTACTGTTGTTTTGTTTTCACATTGCTACTTTTTACTTTTTATAAACCTTCTGACTGGTGTTATTTTGTTTCTTTGCAGCTCTATGCAAATTATGCCATTGGAAAGGATGTCCAGGCAATGAAAGCCGTGGTTGGAGAAGAAGCACTTTCATCTGAGGATCTGGTCTCTACTATTCTTCTCTTTGACATCCTTTTTTGAGTATAGTGAGATTGTTACTGACTATTTTTTATTCCTTTTGATCAACAGCTGTATTTGGAATTTTTGGAAAAGTTTGAGAGGAAGTTTGTTACCCAAGGAGCTTATGACACACGCAATATCTTCCAGTCTCTAGATCTTGCATGGACTTTGCTGCGGATTTTCCCTCGTGAACTTCTCCATCGTATTCCTGCAAAGACTCTTGATCAGTACTACAGCCGAGATGCCGGTAACTGATGACATGTATGTAGCAAGGTGGCATATCTTAGTCACGTATTCAATCATCTTGTAATGATCATGGCAATTGTTTTATTTATTAGCTTTCTCATCCAACAATATTTGTTTCTTCTATCCAGCATATTCATTATATATAATAAAAGATTGGAGTCTGTTTGAGTGCCTCATACTTTGATATAATCTGTTCGTTGGAATGAAGACCCCATAGATAGTTTATCTCCTTTGCCATTTTGTTCTGGGGGGCTGGAAAATTAATTGTTACCAGTTTGGGATGCTCATTCACTGCTGGACATTCAGTGGTACTAGGAATTTTTATTTCCCTTATGTTGCTTGTGTCTTTAGTGTCTGATATATTTTTGTTATTTGATTCTTCAGAATGTTTATAATCAGGACAGTTAAAATTTGTTAGTCTTTGCACTTTTAAAAGCAATAATTTTGGTTGGAGTATTTATAAAGATCAGTGGAATTAGTTCATCTAAAGTCTGTTACAATTGTTTGATGACATGGTTAGGGTTATGGTTATATCAGGACATGGACTAGTTGAATCGACTTGTATAGTAATATTGGATTTGACTTATGAAAATAATTGAATAATCAAACTTAATTTATTTATGTAATTGAAAGTTATATTTTGTTTGATTTAAAAAAAAAAACAATTGAGTTTGATTTGTTTAGTTTATTTTAACTTATTTATATAGCTTTGATAAAAGAATTATAAATATGTTTTAACTATATTAATATGGAATTTAATACTAAATGGTTATCTATTAATAAAATAAAGTGATACACGAAATTAAAGATTTTTAGACTACTACATATATATATGTACATATATATATATATATATATGTATATGTATATTACATTTTCATGAAAAAATGTAATTTATTGTCAATTACGAAAAAAAAAAAATACCTTCAAAATCAATTTAACATTTTCGATAAAGTTCGGATAATGTTCAATTTTTGCTAACCAAGTTTATAATAATAGTCACCTTTATCGTTCATTCTAACAAGTTTTAGGAAGTTTATTTTGTTGGATTACTTAATAATTTTTTTCGATTCAACTAGATTAGGTTGACTGTTATTTATAGTTAGATCAAACTAGACTTAGCTCAAACTAACTAATCAATTCTTGTATAGATTGAGTGATAGACTTTAGTATGTTGTAGTTAACATAACCTTAAATAAATTAAAAACTCTTATAATGGTAGTGTCTGACTTCCTCTATTTTTTCTCCATCGTCTTTACTACATCTTAATTCTAATATTAGATAAACCTAAATATTTCCATGATTATATACTATCTTTTTCACATCAATTTTAATATTATTATCTTTACCATTCATCTCTTTTCATGTATTAAATTAATTTGAACAAATTTAGTATGATTTTAACTTATTAACTTACTTGCAGATTTTATAAATATTATATTATTTTTAATTAAAAATTAAGGGATTTTCAACATCTTCACTTAATCGAATCCTCAACAGTAATAGTAGTTTTGAATGTTAAAGTTTTAAGATTTTTAAGTTTAATTCATTTAAATAATGAAGCTTGAATTATTTACTTTTATCAAATAAACAACTGTAACAAGCTAAATTGAATAATTTAGTAATAAATTGGTTCATTCAGGCTTAACAGGTGACAACGTTTTTTTAGGTGATAGTGATGATGTAATAGAGATATTTAAAAAATAGTTTTCTTGGTTCAAGTGTCTTTCATTTGAATTTGATGTGAAATGATATAATTGAATAAAATTAAAATAATTAAAATTGTTCTCAGGATGATAGTGACTCACATTCTGTCCCTTCCGAGGATCATATTTAAAACGAGCATTCTTCTCTTACCAACTCCTTTACCAACCTCCTTTGCCAAATTATATATCATTAGTATTTTTTTTATCTTATACTATTCCAAATATTTTATTTTATTTTATTCCACTTAATCTTTTAAAAAATATTTTACCATTTAATAATTATAAAAATATAAAGATATTTTATAGCCAACTTATTAAATAACATAAAAAAGTTAACATATGATGTAATGCAAAGCCCACAAAATAGTATTTCACATCTATTATACTTTCTTCAACTCTATGGGAAGAAATAATGTTGTTATTTCATCTAAAACCGTTAGTGAAGAATGATTAGGTTATGTAATCACACATTTTTACATCTAATTAATCTTTACTGAAGAATGAAAAAAATGGTTGGATAATCATATTATTAGTATATTAGCACTTAAGAAAATATAAAATAAGCATAATTTTGAAATTGTAATGTAGGGGCAGGTATAGGACTCAATGTATAGATGGATACAAGAGAGTAATCATGTTAGAAATCTGTATGGTTGTTCCTAATTTCATGTTTGTATAGGTGTTTTGTATAAGAGTTGGAAACCCTATTATCTTTTATATTTATTTATATTTTTTGTTGCTGAGAGAAACAACGGAAAAATTGATGAAATTGATTACTAATAAAGAAAATTCAAAAAATTAAGAATTCAACATTAAAATTCTAAAAATTGAAAGTTTAATAGTAAAAGTTGTAAACATTTAATGGTAAAATATATAATTCAAAATATAATGCATATTTTATTTTGAACTAGAAACTAATTCACATTGGCTGTCTAATCTAATCATTAGTAATTTAACAATCAATTAACAGAAAAATAAAATGTTTATAATTTTCAATTCATATGTGAAATTTAAAAAAATTGAAATTTCTTACAAAATTTACAAAATGTACAAATTATGTGGTGAAAAAGTTTGAAAAATAATTTTCTTTGAGTAGTTACCAAACATAGAAGGCATTGGTAGTTGTATTCAAAGGTTGTAAATGATTGAGCATCCCTTGTCTGAGATCATTAGAGAAATAATAAAAGGGTTGTTAATGTTAGACTTAGAGCTGACATAACATTATATAATTTTATATATGGTCAAAATAAAATAGTAAAATGAGGTATGCATAACGATAATATATTTTAAATTTGTATATACATGGTATTCGTTTGCGATGGTGACTCTAATTATTTATAGTGGGATTGGAATCCTATACTGTATAATATACTATACTACCCTTTGTGGAGTTTGTAATTTCATACCTTGTCTCTACCAGTAATGTCAACTTTACAATTTATATAATTAAATTTCATCAACACAACACAACAACAGGGATGAAATTTACATTAGAAAACTATAATAATCAAATAATCTAATGGAAGACTTTATTAAATATTCATAAGTTTTTATTCAATATTTAGCAGACATCCCCAATGTATATATCTCACTCTATTAAAATTCAATTTTAAAAACTTATATGTATGTGATAGTACAAATGAATAACTAGTCCAACACCATTCCTAGTACGCAACGAATTTCCAAAGAACTGAGTTTTTGTGTGTGGTAATTTTCAACTATAGAAATAGGAATCTTTTAGCTGCACGCACAGCAATTTAAGTGAAATATTATGTACATGTTGCAGTAGCTGATACACAATTTATATTTAGATGATACATCATCATCTAGGGTTTAGATAATGTTTACATGAAAATATATATCGTCTAAATAGAGTTAAGTTTTGTATAATCATAATATTTAGTATTTAGTATCATTCTTCAAAATTTTATTCATATTGTCTTTTCAATATTTATAGAGAAAGAATTTGCCTAAACAAAAATTCTAGACAAGATACTGAATTATAAACATCTTGTGAGCATACAGAAATAAACATAAAGACATAAAGAAAGAGCATACATGTGTTGGCATAGTAACTAAAGATGGATAAGCATATTGCACTATTTTAAGAAAACTAGTTGGAGAAATACATTAATTTTATATATAATAAGAAATTATCTTCATTGTTTTCATCAAAGCAGACATTTAGAAGCTCTCCCAAACATCTCAATGATTATATCTATGAAGACTCATGTATCTAAACATGAAACAATAAACTAATGTATTATAATATATTTGTGAATTCCTCTCTAATTTTCAAGCTTTGTTTAGTACTAAAGTTTCTTTTAATGTTTTAACTGTAAAACTCAAACTCAAAATTCACATTTTTCTATATGTAAGATATTTTGGTTTGTAATACTTTCTTTAAGCTTAGAGTGTGTACACAATTTAAAAAGGTTATTGGCATTTATAGTATTAGCATACTAAGGACTATGTCTGTTGCAGCTTAAAAAACTCCTAAAGATTCTATACATACAATCACTCATCTGCACTTTTAATAGAGTAACTTTAACCAAATTAAAGAATTCAAACACCAATGTAGGCAAATCTAGCATTTATATTTCTTATTTAGCCATGGCCAAGTTTTCAATTGCACAAGTGTGAATACTTTTTCTATATCAAACTTTTGTTCCTAAAAATTTCCAAGTGGAGTAATTTTTTTTAAAAAAAGTATATAACTAATAAAAATATAAATATAAGTACTATAATAATTTTTTTTTACTTATTGTGATATTTTTTCTAACATTTAACTTTATAGATACTCTGTTAATTATATAATAATTTAATGTCTTAAAAATTAAAATTGTGTTGGATGACTCCTGAAATTTGAATACATAATTTTAGTATACATTTTTAGTTCACCGTTTAAGTATGAGATGTCGTCAAATTCACTTGCATCATTTGGTTACATTTGACACAAAAATCGCACAAATATATATTGTGGTGTAATAAAATGATAATTGAAGACACGATAAGTTATATAGTATTATTACTGTAATTCTATTTACGAAATTATCATCTGAATAT
>Ga0209489_107118_pt1 | contig 17105 bp, 6 predicted proteins | sample SiratrowhiteBW_FD_187527 | JGI IMG/M metagenome (GOLD analysis project Ga0209489, IMG submission 187527) | Root nodule microbial communities of legume samples collected from California, USA - Siratro white BW (SPAdes) (version 2) | ecosystem: Host-associated > Plants > Roots > Nodule | place: USA... | reverse complement strand
CAGTGTGTCAAAGGGAGTACATAAACACTATTTAAATTAGCCTCAGATCTAATGGACACTACTATAATCTTTTAATATTTATTTAATTAAATATTGACGGTAGCTAACTTTTAACATAAGATAAAAAGCATCCTCCATTCTAATTCATGTGATTTAGATATCAATGTTAAAAACAACCACAGAAACCTTCCTTGTAGGTATACAAATTATAATCATCATAGAATAAAAAAATTGACAAAAATATCAAAAATAACTGGAGTTAGATATAAACTTTTAAATAGTCAATAAATGGATTTGGTAAGTCAACTATATTTAATTTATATTGTTGAGTTTGAATATAATATTTTGAACAAAGAACAATTATGTGAGGATGAGATATTATATAAGACATTTCCAAAATTAAAGTATTATCTTTTTATCAATATTGGCTTGAAGAGTTTTACTACTTACTAAAAATAACTTACAAATTAGAGATGTGCAGTTGAATAATACCTTATACATATTTTGTGAAGAAAAGAAAAATGTTTGGTAATCTTTTTTTAATGTGTAGTGTTATTAGGAGAGTGTGGTATATGTATTATTTCTGAGTTGGAATATATACAACATCACATTTAATTAAAAAGAATTTTAATCATTTTGAGTTGTTACATTTGAATGTAAAGAAAAACAAATATGATTTGGAATACGATATGGGTTTAGAGTTTAATAGTAAAGGTAATATTTCAAACTATATCACCATTGGACTATGTAATAAAGGTATTTATATTTTCAATGTTGGAATAAAGGTTATATATTGTTTTTGTTGGAATCTCATTATACTAATTTTATTGTGAGGAATTGTAGGGTTTTTCTACAAAAAATACTTACTTGTGTTGTTGTTTTGTAAATTAATTGAATTTGGTATTGCTGGGGGTAGTAGCATGATGAAGAAGGAATATTGTTCAAGGCATCTTAACCTAATTTGGATTGGCTCTTAAAGATGTAAGATCTGTAGTTTACAGGTAAGGAAAATCAATCAACATTCAAATTATTAGTATCTATAAGGAATGTAACTTTCAAGAGAGTAGAGGTTTATTTGATGTGAGTGGAGAAAGGTTAATCTGATCCAAGTTAGTTGAAAAACAATTGTAATGATTTAGGATTTAGGGTTTATGTATTTCCCTCTTGTTATTACTGATGACTTTATTATTACTGATGACTTTTTGTAAAGGATGAAGGAAAATGTGATGAGTGTATTTTAGGGGTTATAGTGGTAGATGGAGCAATTTGTAAACCAATATAGGATAATTTGCTTTTGTGATAGTTAGTTAGACTGGTTATTATGTAGCATTGCAGAGAGCATGTAGATTATGCTTTAGAGTATTTTTATAGATATAAAAAGGATTGGAACACTTAAAATGTTTTAATTAATTTATTTATTTATTGTTGTCTATAAAAAAAACATACCAACACCCTCCATCCTTCATGATGGTTGACGCGATAGCATCTTTGAAGGAATGCATGGGTTCAAGTTAGCCTGCGATAGCCAAGTTCATTGAAGACAAACACAACAAAGGGCTTCCTCCCAACTTCAAGAAACTTCTCTCTGTTTCATTAAAAAAATTGGTCAAATTGAAGAGGGTAAGAACTCCTACACGATTTCTTTTCCACTAATTGAGAAACCCAAAAAAGAAGACAAAGAAGTTGAATTAAGCGAAGACACTCGAGACTATGAAGAAGAAAGCCCCAAGAAGAAATTTGTAACGGTGGTGGCAACTTCTAAAGGAGAAAAAGTGAAGTGTGAGTTAGGTGAAAATCCCTGAGGCCATGAAGAAGAAGCTTAATTTAACAACACCAAAGACAAAAGCACCGTCAAACCTTCCAAGATCAACAAGAAAACTAAGAAATGAAATGAAACCAACATGTTGCACATATGGAAAACCCCATAATTGATTAGGTTGCCACTATATAGAGTCAATTTAACCGACTTTACATAATATGGATCAACAAAAAGCTGACTTAGTGTCATAATATCGATCAACAAAAAACCGATTTAGTTAACATTACATAGAGTCTACCTTCAAAATCAACAATAACAAATTAGCATCCATAAATTTTAAAATACACTATATATATAACAGAAATCCATTTTTCCAAATCAATTCCGACTTTTAGTAGTTAGAGTGGGTTTTACTAATTCTAAATGTGAATTTTCTTGGTATGATTAGAAACATACCTTGTGTAAATCTTCAGAGTTTGACGGGTTAATCATAAGCATTAACAAAATTCGAATGGAAAAAGTTTTCTTAATACTTATTACCATTAGAAATTAAAATCATCTATATTTTATCAGTATTCCTATCCATGTATCGATACAATAATGTAAAATATAACTTCCGTTTCAATAATTGATTATATTATTAGACATGGATTTGTGTAACTTTTCAAAAGGTAACTAAAAAGGAGAATTGTCTACGTCTTATAAGAAGTGTTCATCACTCCTCAAGCCAGAGTTTGGATAGATGATTGATTACTTGTGTAAAAATAGATATTTTTGTTCATCCAATACTAATTTATTTGGTTTAAGAAAGAAAACAGAGACAGAAAGCATTAAAAGGAAAAAAGGAAATAAAGAAAATGAGTTAAAATATTTGAAAATTGTTTGATTGTGTAAAAATATGTCATCAGTCACCCACTCTCTCTATATAAAGTGAGATGTTCTTAGTGTTATTTGGTTGTATGGAGAGAAAAGTTATTAAAATATATTCCTAATAGAAAGTATATAAAGTGAGGATGTTTTCCTTTTTTTTTACCAACTCATATTTCTCTTTATTTTATTTTTAATTTTGATCCCTCTTTAATTTAGTCATTATTTTCTCATTTTTCTAAAACCTGAAGATTGCATTAGACATTGTTTTGTTTTCTTTTACAAGTTTTTAATTTTGTGAAATATCTCTATAAGAAAAGAAAGAAAATCTTAAGACAATAAGAATCTGCCCATAAAAGATATTGTAATTTTGGTATGAAATAGGATATAGGACAACAGTTCTTAAGAAAACTGTCATATTTATTTTGTTTTCAACTTTTGACAATGATTATAAATTTTGTTTTCGATTATAAGAATTAACCGTTGTTTCAGGTTTTTTAGTTTTTTATTTATTTAAAACATGGTGACAAAGTTTTATTTACTCACAAGATTGTTACTGTGCTGTTTTTTTTTTCTTACTATTATGACTAGAAAACTGCCATTAAAATACATTATAAATGACTTAAATTTCAGTAGTGAAATAGAAGTTAAAGAAGAAATACATAGCCAGTGAATGAAGACTAACATGTGCCACGAATACAACTTTAAAATTTTGCTAATTCACTGTTGTTTTTTTTTGTCTTTTTGTGGATATCACAATGTCATCATTTTCAAAACTAAAAGAGATAACAAAAGCCTTCAATGATTACACTTTTTGTAACATTTCATTGTGAAAGAACTCTCTAGGGTAGATAAGGACGCAATAATAACACGGTTTCGGTCACGTGAATACTCTAACATAAACAAATGCTCAAGTTCTTTTATCACCAAAGACCATTCTATTTTATTTTATTTGCGTCAAAAAATCATTGGTTCAATTGTATGCCAAATTTCGTAGATAAAAAAAATACGCATCCTTAAAAAATAATGATATTTTGATTTTGGTTTCTGCAAACTTTTTAATTATTTTCATTCCTTTTAAGAAAACTTCTTATATCTCCAGTAGTAGAATTTTTATAATTTTAACACTGAAGACCTTATCATCACGATGTATTGCATGTTATATAAATTAAATTATCTGATCAAAGATATTCCCATAACCAAAATATACATTAACATATGATGTTATTACAAAATAAAATCAAAATCAATTATAGGAAATTATAAAATAAAAGGTAACGTAATTGCATAGACTAACAATAAAAATTAATATTTATAAACATAAAATTAAAAATAATAAATTTATAGAGACTAAAAAATATTTATGATTACTAAAATAAAAACAACATATTTATAAAATCATTATAAAAAATCTAATGATTTTTTTATAACTGCCGCGGCAATTAAAATTTGACACTAATAACTAACGTTATTTAAGGATATAATGAAGACGCGAAACCACAAACTATATAGAGAGTAGAAAAAGAAAATCAACTTTAGTTTACCATCATTAGTTTTCAAGATTTAAACATTTTATCAAAAAAACAAATGAGTTCTAAAAAGGTAAATTATGGCCATGCTAAAAATTAATGAAATTTAGTCATTTTTCAATCGAGGAATTATCATAATCAGTTCAAATTAAGACGATGTGATGTTTTAAGTGGCGTCAACACTGGTCTGACAATTTTATTTCACTTAATATTATATATGTTTGCACCATTAAGTTTATTGGGAAAGTTAATAACAGGGATCACAAGAAAAAAAATCATAAGAACCAAAACCAAAACCCTATTAAAGTTTTAAGGAAATGAAAAGGTTATTTAAATCTATATGGTTGACAGAGAAAAAAAAACCCACTAAATTTTATTAATTATTTTCTACTTAGCTCTCCTTGATTGATTATGTTTATAAAAAGTCCATTAATACTATATTTTAATAACTTAATTATAATATATATATATATATATATATATATATATATATATATATATATATAATTTTAATTTGGGTTGACTCCACTTGACTAGCTATGTCTAAAGAAGTCCCCCATGATATGCTATTATAAATATTGCTAAATCCCACCTATACTTCTCACAACTTCCTTTAATTTGCAAAATATATAAAATCCATATCAACAAAGATTCCAACTCCTTCTTTCAATGAAGCTTGAACAACTATGAAGGTAAGAACTATACTCTTATACGATGAACCATTGTTTCTTGAGTTTGTCACATCTTTAAACTGTTTTGTTTCCACCAAAATTTTGACTTTAATTTTCTTTCATGTTTAGAATTAGAAGCACAAGAAATGTCAAAAAAAAAAAACTCTACAACATGTTTTGAATTGAAATTTATTAAAAATCATCAATTTATACAACTTATTTAATATTGATAAATAAATAAATAAGTGTTAAGAAAAGTGTACTACAAAGTGTATTGGTAGTTAGAAGTATTAGTAGTTGGGTCTTAGCAGCTCTTTCATTTTCACACTAATTTTGCTTTTGTATCAAATAACATAATACATACCATGCAGCATCAAGCATTGATAATTTTGCAGGGATTCAATCAGTTTGTGTTGACCTGAAAGACAAGAAAATGATCCTAAACATTGATCCAGTGAGTGCAGTCTCGAAGCTACGAAAGTGCTGTCACACTGAAATAGTTTTGGTGGAAGCAGCAAAAGAGGAAAAAAAAGAAAAAGAGACAGAAAAAGTAGCTGTCAAGGTCTATGAACCCCATCCACTTTATTATCAGATGATACCACCACATGTTTACTATTTCACAAGTTATGAGGAGAATCCTAGTGGTTGTGCCATCTGCTAAATTTCAGAATACTATAAAAAGTTTGGTTAAAATACGTGGTAGTGCTGTTATAGCTTTTATTTGTATTTTTCATGACCTAGAGATTGAAGACTATGCAGTGTGTACAATGGATTTAACTCTGTAATTTGTGGTGTATGCTAGCTACCAAGATTTGAGTGAAAATGTTTTCTTAAATGTCTTGAGTTGTTTCTGCAAATCCATTGTGGCACTATATTTATGAAAGCTAGCCGCCATGATAAATTTGAAGTGTTGATAGGAATATAGACATTATTTTGGATAATCTTTTTAATAAGCATTTCTAAGAAAAATAACAAAAAAAAATTTAGTTTATATAAACTTATTAAAGTAGATAGAGGTTTAAAGAAGTTATATAAAGAACTTTAAGAAATTAATTTACGTATCAATTAATTTTGAATTGCAGATAAACTTATTTTATTTTTAATAAATACTTTTTTATCAGCAATAATTAATATAATAAATGGAAACATTTTCACAGTGTTCTAACCCTTAATAAATACTTATAAAAGATTTATCGAAACATACTTTTTAGTCTTTTAGTACCGTTGCAGTGAGTGCTCTTTCTAGGATTATAAGATGGTATGGAAATGATGAATGACGTATTGATTTCGTTTGTAGTCACTACTAAAAAAAAGACAGTTCTTAATAATGATTTTAAGTGCATTCTAACAATAATTTCAAAGTCATCATGAAAATAGAAGTTTCTTTTATGAAAATTGAAATCATCCTAACGTGTGTATTACATATTATGACAATTTTGCGCAAAACTATAGTCTTTTATATACTTATTATATTAATAACTATTACATTTGTTCACATTAATAACTATCATCACACAACAGTATTTATTAACAACTTTCATTATATATGAATATTTGAGAATAGTTAGAGTTCCAAGTGCTATTGTATCCTTTTTTATTTTGTTTGTTATGTGTGGCGTTTGCTTCGATTAAATAACTTATCAATTTTACAATGGGATACTGTGTCAATTGAACAAGAACCATTGTAAAAAAAAAAAAAAGTGTAATGACATTTTCCTAATGAAGATATATTGCATAACTTAAAATATAATGATATGAAAAGTGTTATATAATATCAGTTATAACCAATAACTAATATAGAAAGTGGTATAGAAAAGACTTCTTTAAAAAAAAATTGGAAATTTATTAGGTACTTTACTTATTACATTGGTTATTATAACAACACATTGATATAATATGTTTAAAAAAAGTGTTTAGTAGACTACTTATTATATTAGTTATTACAGGAACCGATGTAATATAGTAGGTTTAGGACAAAATTTAAGACAAAAAAATTTCAAATGGTCATAATTTTTTATAGAGAATTCTTATTAAAACACATAAAAATAAAAGTTGTTCAAAACAAAATAAGGAATGTGGTGAACAATCCCTAAAGGGGATTGGTAATTCAAAAAATTTCCAAAATGTCACTATTTTTTATTTTTTAACACTTGTGAGAAAATTATAAATTTTTTTATAGTGTTTCCTTGTATCAATTATAAATTTAACAAACCATTATTATATCTTACATATTTCATACTTACATCTATTGAACATCATCATGAGTCCTTACATTGTATGAACTTTTTTATGTTAAATTCTCTTGAACCATTTTTATTAATAAATATAGTTTTATTGTACATAACCATGTAGAATGTCTTTAAAATCATCCATCAACTACTAAATATCACACTTATTCAACACTTATTCAACTATAGATGATGTAAGTACACTTTATATCTTTACATGTTATTTAATAATATGATGTTTGAATCGTTAGACACATACACAATTGAAGAAATTCGTCAAGGATGAGTTATACACATTAAAAATTAGAACTTGTTATAAATTATAAACGTGTAGTATATAGACATTGTCATTACTTTTGATTATGTTATGATGACTTTAATTTTCCTAAGTTTTCATTTTTATAAATTTTATGTTTGAGAAACAAAAATTTATTTTCTTCATATTCTGGTATGTTTGTTATAGGTTAGGAAGATAATAAATTTGACAATTTTTTTAAAATGCATTACATACGTCGATTGTAAGCTATAATTGATGATGTGACTTTTTACATCAGTTGTAGTTACAACCGATATAATATGTCTTACTTATTCACATATTGCATCAATTGTAGTTACAATGGATGTAAAAGTCTCATATTACATTAATTTCAACTTACAACTAATATAATATATATCATTTTGTTTTCTCTTTTACGTCGGTTATATTTATAATTGATGTGATATTGATCTATTTTACATTAATTGAAGAACCGATGTAAAAAGTCATAAACTTTTTACTTCATGTACATCAACATTGATTTTAGAACCAATTTAAAAAGTGTTGTATAAATTATGTAATATGTGTTTTTGTATTGTGTACATATGTAACATTTGTTCCAAAACCAGTTAGAATAAACAATGTCATATAAAAGCATAAATTAACGACATATAAATGTAAAACAATATAATAAAATGAAATTTAAAGAAAATTAAAAATTAAGAGAAGAAATTGACCTACTTGAATTTTGAAGTAGAGGTGATGGTGGTTCGATGGTGGTGGCAAGTGATGGGAGTGTTAGTGACAACATAAAACGGTGCACAATGATAGCAATGGAAAGAAGCGTGCAATTGAGGTTGTAAAATGAGAAAACATACCTTAAAAATTAAAGTAAACTTGGTGAATATTAAATGAGTCAAATAAAAAAATAAAAAATTGTATAAAGAGAATGATTAAAATAAATTTATTAGGTTAAAAAAGTGGTTAAAATGAGTATATATTAAGAGTTCAACAAGAGAGAAAAAGAACAATTTTAGTATTTTTTTAAAAGACTACTTTATTTTTATAAGAGATCATATAGTTTCAATCAAATAGGAATATTTTGGACTAGAAAACTCTTATTTTCTTTTAGATTTTACGTTGCTACAAATTTTAACGTGAATTAAAGCTCATTGGTTAAACTGAATCAATATCTGTTTCTTCGTTTTTAGTGACCGGGAGACAAACATGAACGAAATAGAATAAAATTAACATAGATTATTTTGTTAAGTATGAAGAAGAGAAAGGGACCGAATTTTAAAAAATGTGTGATCTATTTCAGTATTTCTCACTTACTTTAACCTATCCGTTTTTCTTTGTTCAAACACTTTTCCATTTACTTAACGTTTTTACCTATTCTTTTATTTCATCCACCTATTCTTTTACCCTCTAAAAATTAGCAGTAGCAATTGTTAACATCATTGCAGCAACTGAAACAATCTCCAAAGTTTAACAATCATCACATCATCATTATTTAATGTTTATCTTGTTGTTTTGTAACCACGAAGCGCCATGTACTGTCAGTTTCCGAACACGTATGCTTTAGAAAAAAAAATTGAAAAAGGGCCTTCAATTATTACACTCTTTAACACTTTCTTTGAAGGATGCAAATTTAAAGATCACACGGTTTACTACACCGTGTGTGACCAAACAAAGTGTTCTATAAAGTTGTGAAGAAAGACTGTAATGTACTATTTGATTTGACTTGGGTTGCCTCCACTTCACTGTGTCTCTCAGTCTCACCATATGCTACTATAAATATGCCTCAATCCCAACCATTCTTATCACAACTTCATCTACAAAATCAAAACCACCTCCTCTAATATTCCAACCCAGATAAGTTTTTGGCCTTCCTGAACCAAAAGATTCTTGCTTTATAGCACAACAATGAAGGTGAGAAAGAAACTACAAATACCTATCCTTTCATGTTTAGAACTTAGAAGTAATCATTGGATCTTAACATAACTCTTTGACTTCTTCTTTGACAGAAAGTAGTGTTAAAGGTGGACTTACATGGTGATAGAATCAAGCAAAAAGCTATGCAGACAGCATCTGGTCTTTCAGGTCTGCAATTTTTATCCATGCTGCAATGATTTTGTTCCAAGAAAACAAAAACAACAACATCGTACCGTGTCAAGTATGCATAACAAAACTAAATCTTATTTATTTTAACTGCAGGGATTGAATCAGTTTCTGTTGATGTGAAAGACATGAAGTTGATCTTGTTGGGGGACATTGATCCAGTGAATGCAGTGTCGAAGCTACGAAAGTTGTGTCATACTGAAATAGTTACAGTTGGACCAGCAAAAGAGGAAAAAGAGGCACCAAAATTACCTGTTCCTGTAAAACTCAATGAAGCCTACTATCCCCTTTATTATCAGATGACTCCACAGTATAGTCAAAGTTACTATGCCACAAGTTACGATGAAAATCCTAATGGCTGTGTCATCTGCTAAACTAAACATGGTATTTAGACAATATCATAGAAAAGACAAAGTAATCATGTTGCTTTTATTAGTATTTTGTAAGATCATAGATTGAAGATTATGGTTTGTACAAGGTAGTAAATATGTGTGTGGTGTATGATTACACTTTGTCATTTTGTAAAATGTATCCCATTCCTAAGATTTGGGTGAAATGTTCTCTTCTTGATATTTTTTCTATCACTGGAACTTTAAATTTATTTATGATTTATCAATTTAAAATTTATTTTGCATCTAGGATAAAATTATTAGAAGTTTTACCACAGGTTGATATGAATAGTATGGGTTGGTAACCAGAATAAGTTGGGAAGAGGGTGTTCAAATCTCAGAACAATATTTAATTATTATTTTTATTTATTTTTGTATCTTAGAATAAATTTAAGAAAGCTTCTGGAAGCAGACCCACCAAAAGTCTACACCTAAAAGGGTTCAAGATTCCTAACCTATTGGGATAGGATGAGAAAAGAAAAAAGAAAAAAAGTTATAATGTTTAGAATTTAAAATGGTAAAAAAAATGAAAATACCAATATAATGGCTGCCTAATTTGAATTTTTAAATATCTAAGATAAGAAAAGAAAAAAAGCCTTCAATGATTATACTTTTTAACAAAATTTCCGTTAATTCACTTTCTATGGTAGGGTAGTTAGATGGTGCAAAAATTCAAGATGACACGGTCTTCGCCACGTTTATTGAGTACAACAAACTCTACTTTAGAGTTTTGAAGAGGATTTTTTTTCTTGGTAGAGTTGACTTGACTTTATTATATAATAGTACTAAATAAAAAGTAAAAGTTGTGAATTGATTAAAAATAATTTCAGAAGAAATTTAATAGTGAATCGATTTAATTTATGAAAAAATAATTGAAATTAGTAAAAAATTAATCATATATTTAATTGATTTGATTGAATTAATAGAATGATAATAGTTTCTTGTTTTAGTATCGTGTTATAATTGTTCTTGAGTATACTTTTAAAATATAAATAATTTTATTAAAAAGATTGATAAAAGAATAAGACAAATTATTTATTTAAAAAAATATTATTGATTTAAAATATTATTTGTTAATGAATTATAATAATCATAAAATATATAAAAGATCATGGTTAAGCATGTAATGACACATAATCAAATTGATAGTAGGGTTTTGTTGAGCATAATCAATTAATTTATTTATAGTTGTAGTGTTGAGTATCTCAGTCTTTTAGAATCAATCTCTACATTATGAATATTTGACTTTGAGAATCTTTAATAATATTTAGTTTCTTGGTCTCTCGACCATGTCAACCCGATGATCAAACAATTATCAATTCCTATTTGTGTCACCTAAACCACAAGAGAAATTTACTATCTCGAAGAATTACCTAAGCAAGAGACCCGTAAAATGGGAATTTAATAAAAATATATATTATTAAGAAAATTGTAAGTATGGGTTAATAGGAAGATTAGACTTGGGCAAGACCCATCACAAAATAGTATAAAAAGGTTGTCATGAGAGAGGTAAAAGTTAAATTCAATAACATTTATGACTCATACATACCATATACTAACTTGAGCGTCGGAGTATCTTTGTAGGTATTCTCTCTCTCTATATTTAGCATGATCAAGAAGAGACTGAGACCTAAAGGAAGCAATTCATAGAAAGATTGTGATTTACTTAGACTTATTATGACCTTGTTAGAACATTTTTGGTGTCTATCATGGGCTTGAATGAGAATTCAAGGAGATCACATGGTTGCCACACCAGGAACCAAGCCCTATTATGATGATGTCGATGGAGCTTTGAAAAGAACTAGAAAGTTTAAAGAGAAAGAGTTCTGAAGAAATAAAACCACTGAAAGATGAAACTATCGCAAGAAGAAGAAGCTTAGGACCGAGGAAATAGACCCACTTGACTCCACGCAGAGCATGGGGAACTAGTCGGATCAAACCGACCAGCACCTTAGAAAACCCTAAAAGTTAATAGCTTTGAGGCAATACAAGAACGACAACTGATCACCTCTCACACACTCTTTGGAGTCTCATGAAGGTGGCTGATAAGTACCAATTTTGATTGTTTTTATACATGAGAAATATTGAGTACTTGTGGGTTTAAGTGTTATTTAAAATAGTAATTACTCCCAATTTTAGAGTTTTTGGATTTAAATTTATGTTTTGAGTCCTGAGTTAAAGAAAATGATTTAATCTCAATTGTTGTGGAATTTCAGTTATAAAAGAATGAAGAAAATGAGAGATTGGAAGATTCATGAAGAAAAGAAATAAAAGTTTAAAATAGAAAAAAGCCCAAGAGAAAAGCCACTTCACCTAGGCCCAAAACCAAGTTTAAAAAGGAGATTTTTAGGGTTTTGGGAGGCATCAAGACCGAGAGGACGGAGGCGGATGGCTAGGATCAAGATTTCTTCTTCTTTTGAAATCTTTCTTCTTTGAAGTGTAATGGCTACTATGAGTAGCTAAGTTACACAACTTTGGGATTGAATGTAACTTCTTGAACTCATTTGTATTTTGGCGATTTTAAATATAATATTCAGTTTCTACTCCATTGTTGTTTTCATCTTGTGCTTAATGCTTGATTTTATCTGATCAATAGAGTCTCGATTTTGATTCTTAAACTTAACTGGAAAGTACTTTTGAGTTTCCGACCTAGATGAAAATAGTCGATATATTGGAATACTAGGGATAGGTTTCGATATATTGATTGCGTTTAACATCCATTCTTAATGCTGGCTAATTTACTAAATAGCTGAGGAATTAGTGTTTAGGAAATTTCCTTATAAATTTCATATCAGAGGAATCAGTTTGAATGATTTTTATATGTGCATCAATTGTGAGTAGTTACTAATATTGTAATTTATTATCTAGTCCAAAATATGAATGAGGAAAAGAGATGAAGTTCAATCCCAAAGTCCTTTTAGATCTTGCAAATCCCTTTTTATTATTGTTACTTATTTTTAATTGTTCTTTTACGTTTCTTGACTTAAATTACTATCAAATCATCATGAAACTGTTATTGCTTAGTGAGTAGTGATGCTAAATTCTAAAACAAAATTGTTCTCTGTGGGATCGACATCCTTACTTTATAAATCTATATTACTTGTGACTCGGTACACTTGTCGATAAAAGTCTTAACAGTGGCATCCCTTGATTGAAGGAGTCATAGAAACATCTCTCCCTATCAATTAGAAGAGCCAGACTCTCAAAAAATACAATGGTGTCACCGGCCTTGACCACCACATAGTTGTTTATGTTAAGGGAGAGTGTACCAATGTGGAAGGGACTCTCACTTAAGGGGGAGATTGTTAGGTATTCAAGTGTGAGTCTAAATCCCACATTGAGTAGAAATGAGAAAGTTGAGCAACATATAAGAAAAAAGACCCACAAAGCCAATGCCTTAAGGTTTTAGGTTGAAGGTGGTGTCATTCCCTTATATGGGTTTGGCTCAGTTCTCATTGTTAGAGATCTCCCCAGTTTTGGCCCATCGGATTTTCCCAACAAGTGGTTTCAGAGCCGCTGGTTTGCGGCTTGAGTGACCCTGTATCGAAAGTCTTCCTGATGGAGATTTCAGGTAAGCGTGTCCCTTATAAGTATGTGAACGGTGGTACAAGTAAATGGTCGTTTGCTTCTGCTCGAGGGAGAGTGTATCTATGTGAATGAGGGAGTCTCACTTGAGGGGGAGATTGTTAGGTATTCAAAGTGTGAGTCTAGTCCCACATTGGGTAAAAATAAGAAAGTTGAGCAACATATAAGAAAGAAGACCCGCAAACCTAATGCCTTAAGGTTTTGGGTTGAAGGTGGTGTCATTCCCTTATATGTTGGCTCAGTTCTCATTCTTGTGAGATCTCCCCGGTGTTTGCCCCCTCGGATTCTCTCAACAAGTGGTATCAAAGCCGATGATTTGCGGCTTGGTAACCTTGTATCAAAAGTCTTCCTGATGGAGGTTTCAGGCAAGCATGTCCTGTATAAATGTGTGAACGGCGATACAAGTAAAGGGTCGGTTGCTTTCGCTCGAGGGGGAGTGTATCAATGTGGAAGAGGAACTCACACTTGAGGAGGAGATTGTTAGGTATTCAAGTGTGAGTCTAAGTCCCACATTGGTAGGAATGAGAAAGTTGAGCAACATCTAAGAAAGAAGACCCGCAAACCCAATGTCTTAAGGTTTTGGGTTGAAGGTGGTGTTATTCCCTTATATGGGTTTGCTCTTATCTCATTCTTGTTTGTCTCCCCAAGGTTTCTCTCCTTGAATTTTCCTAACAGTTTATGCTACATAGGTCAATATATACACTTTAGATGATGGGATTCTACATTATGTCTTCCCCATATCGTTGAAAGGATTTTCTTTGAGTTAGTTTAGTTGACTACCTTTCCTATCAATCACTACAAGAAAAATCTATCTAGAAACCAATTTTTAGCTACCAAATGAAATGATTGCTAATAGTGACCAAAATAGTAACCGAATTAGGTTTTGGTTGCTAAATAACTACAAAATAAAAGTAATTATTAAACTTAGTGACTAATTAAGTCAAGATAATTGGTATCTAACATTAGTTACCAAGATTTTAGTGACTTATACCATTAGACTTATACCTTTCAGCAACATGGAATATAATGAGCAAATTGAGGTATTTTTTGGGGAATGAGTGGATACCAAGCATTATATAGATATTTACATTAAGTTTACTGAAGCAAAACAAAATAACAAGACTATCAAAATCTACTATCTCATTGTTAAAGCAAGTGCCTCATAAATATTCTCCTAGAACGACCCTCTCTCGACGTGCTCAATGCAACAGTGTCCGCTTCGTACCTGATTATAAAATTCCCCACTAAGCACGGGAAATTTTGATAAAGAGAAGAAACAACCTCGTGTCAACTAGGGGGTGAGCACCAGAACACCCGCTTGGGAGGTAACTTGACAACAGATCAAGCAAAGGCAATAGTAAGGGCCCTTAGGAGATATTAAGCTCTACTCACTTGGACTGCGACCAACATGCCAGGAACTGATCCGAGAATAATCTCACACAAGTTATCAACATGTAGGGAGGCACAAGAAATCTCTCAAAAAATGGCAACAACTTGAGGAAGACAAGAGAATGACTACCATGGGAGAAACACAGAAGTTGCTACAAGTTGGTTTTATCCATAAAGATTAATACACAATGTGATTAGCCATGTTGTTCCGGTGAAAAAAAGGAAACAATAAATGTGTGTACATATAACATTGACCTAAATAAGACATACTTAAAGGATGTATATTCGTTACCTAACATAAATCAACTTGTCGATGGAGTGTCGATACATGGATTTTGAACTTCTTAGATGCCTATTCAGATACAATGAGATAACGATGTATGACCCAGACATCGAGAAAACAATGGTCATCACCAAAATTGATGCCTTCTAACCTTATGGAAAGCATTTTATTATTTTTGTAAAATTATTATAACAATTATTTTTTAAATTGTTGTTTTATAAACAAACATAGTAAAAAACCTAATGTTGAATCTCTAATTTTGAATTACCCTACCATTATTTTTTTTCACTTTTTTTACCAAAAAGAATTTAACTGTGAAGAAACTTAAAGTGGTATTACATTTTATTTTCTACCATTTTAAAGAACACTTTTACAACTATTGATGGAAAAAAAAATTATTCTAATTCATTGGAACTCACAAATATGCATTGACATTAAAATTCCTTCTAACTCGATGTATGAAGTCAACATGTGTGAGAACTATTTTTACTTATGTAGAGAAAAACCTATAAATTAAATAAATAATGAAAATGTTATTAAAAATTATAAATACAAAATATAATAGATAATTTTTTTATTTTTTTAAATGTTCATCATCTCTAAAGGTACATCTTCTCTAAAATTTAGAGAATTATTTTCTTATTCTCTTGATTTTATAAATTCATAACCTAACCTTAAGAAGGTTTGAAGAAAATATATAATATGAACATCATAGCCTAATAGATGTACTTAAGGTTATTAAAATGGACCAACCCATCCCAATATAATTAAATTATATAAATATTGTGTAACAAAACTAATGAGAAAGTCAAAATATAAAGAAAATAATAGTTAAGCTTTTTAAAATGAATTATAAATTTAAATGTTACTTTGTTTTATATAAAATAAGTAAATTTTGATTTTGGTTATCATAAAAGTTTTTGTTAGACGTTCATCCCCCATAAAATTTAAAATCAACACATTTAGTTCTTAGCATATAGAATAGCTGTTAATTACTTATATGTATTAAAGAAGACCATGTAATTATGTCTAAGTTGCACTTCAATAATGTATATGAAATAGCATGACATAACTCTCAAAATTATTTTTTATCCTAAAATAAATATTATTTATTAGTTTCTAAAATGAACGTTAAAAAGTAAAACTTTGGATGAATAAAAAAAATATAAGATATATAACAAAATTGATTTATTATAGAGGATTAAAAAAATCATAACCTATAATTTTAAAAAATACAAAAATATTTAAAAACAGACCAAATTTACTATTTTTAAATTTTAAAAAAATACCAAAATATATATAATATTTTGGAAAAGGATTATTTAACCCTATATTATATTATCAAAGTTATTTTACTTAGCGTTGGTGATCTCAAATGAGAAGCAACTGAATGTTTCACGTTACATTGATCATGGTGGTCTAATGGTGGTCTAAAATGAGAAGCACTTGAATGTTCCACACTACATTGATCTGGTCAACATGTCAATGACCTCAAAATAAAAAAATAAAAAAATAAGGGAAACCTTCCAAGAGGGTGAACCTGAGAAGAAAATAAAAGGTATAATGAAGTTAAATAAAATAAAACCAAACAAGTTGGTTGTGTATAAGAATTGAATTTAAAATTATTTTTGATAATTTTTTTCTTAATGGGATAATCTTAAATTAAAAGTAAAAGAATTTAAGACTTCAAGTATGCATTCGAATCAAATTATGTATAAAAAATGTGAAAGTTAAACAATTATAAAAGAAAAAAAAAAACTTTGTAAAATCTTATATAACTTGGTTCATAGTGATAGGTACCTGCAGTGGAAACAATACAATGGACTACCAACCAAACAATATGGAAGCTCCCTGAATGCAGTCAATCAGCCAAATAATATCCAATACGCAATCAAAAACAGTAGAGAAAACAACACCAATATTTAACGTGGGAAAAACCTCTCAAAAGAGATTAAAAAACCCACGGAACGGTAAATGCTCCACTAATACCAAATCAACAGATACAATAAGTCTTTCTAAACTTAATCA
>Ga0209489_107115_pt1 | contig 17113 bp, 8 predicted proteins | sample SiratrowhiteBW_FD_187527 | JGI IMG/M metagenome (GOLD analysis project Ga0209489, IMG submission 187527) | Root nodule microbial communities of legume samples collected from California, USA - Siratro white BW (SPAdes) (version 2) | ecosystem: Host-associated > Plants > Roots > Nodule | place: USA... | reverse complement strand
TTCATCTCCATTCTCCTCCAAGTTGTCCTGCATGTATTTTCCACATGCACTTGTAAAAGCATCAAAGGAGGAAAAATAACATTTTTAACATTCTGGTTTCTAGCTTATTTTAGAGATAATTATTTTTTTTAACAAGTCTTCCCATTGCCATTTCCAAATAAACAAAAATTGTTTATCCATAATTAGACACTACCAAACATGGTATTAAGGTCACTTACTCCCTTCTTCCCATAGTCATTGCTAAAGGGAGATTCAATCAACCTCTTTCTGTTATCAGCTTCTTCCTTCTTCCTCTTGGACTTCCTTACATCAACCACATTTCCTTCTTCGGGGGCCGGCAGAGCTAAAATACATTTCCCATTGCCCTGCATCAATTTTCCACTAGCACTCTTAAAAGCAAGAGACAAGGGAAAAAAATCCTTTTCATTTTCTTTAGCTTGTTTTAAGGGGGAAAAATACATATTTTTTTCATAGCTTCCCATCGTTGTTTTAAAATAGACAAACCAAACAAGCAATTAAAGTCACTTACTCCCTCCTTCTCGTAGTCATTCTGGAAGTGAGGAAAAAACATTGGAACCTTTTCATGCTTTTCAGGTGTACCCTTCCCATTACTGGTTTTGGAATTTTTAGTTCCAAATTCGTTGTCACTCCCTCGCAAATCATATTCAATCAAACTCTTTATGTTGGTATCAGTTTCTTCTATAGCCAGACTTCCTTCTTTAAAGGAAGAATAAGGTAAAAGGATTGTTATAGGAGCAATTCCATCTCCAGTACCGTTCTCGTTCTCCTGCATAAGTTTTTACACAAGCACGTGAAAAAGTAACAGAAAGAAAGCATTTTTCTAATTTTGGTTCAGCTTATTTGAAAACACATTTTTTTCACCAGTTTCCCATTAGCTATTTTCAGATTGACAAAATGATTCGTCGTTCTTAGGCATTACCAAACATGCTATTCAGGTCACTTACTCCTATCATCCCACATTCACTCTGAAAATATGGGGAAAACTCTGGAATTCTCTCAGTCTTTACAGAGGTTTTCATTCCATTACTGGTTTCGGTATTTCCAGTTCCAATTTCATTGCCACTACGTTGTAAATCATGCAAATCATGTTCAATCTTCGGCTTCCATACATTACTTGAGCTTCCTTCTTTCGGGGCAGGCACTAAAGCCCACTGCATTTTCCTACAGATATGACAGTAGCAAGAATATAAAACATATGCTTGAAAAAGTAAATAACTGTTAGAGATAAAAAAAGTATATATCAAAATTTGCAGTTAGAGAGTTTTTCTACAATAATTCTATGCCCAGTGAGTTTCCGATTTTCCTCATATTCAAGCTGGCCAAATCTAAGGTGACATTTTATTAAAACTGAATTGGCATTTTATCACAACTGAATGGGCTAATGCTGCAATACATTATCTCAAAACATTTTTCAAATCCTATTATTCATAGCAAGTTAACTGCAAATTAGAAGGATGACAATGGTGTTTTGATGCATGAATAAATAAATAGAACAGGATTTTTTGTGTTCGTAAGACTTTAGCAGCAAACACTGAAATACTGTAAGGTGACTAGGGTTGGAACAACATTATTGAAAACTAAAATATAATAATAAAAATGTTTCTCGAAATCTTATATATATATATATATTGAACAATAAACTAATAAAATTATAAAATTAAGCATATATATATATATCAACTATTTTATTCGGATAAAAATAATTATTATCTATGAATCTTCACATAAAAATCTTAATGGTTTGCTTGTACGAAATGAATGGGATGAATGAATAAGATAAAAGTTAGTCTGTTTTGAATGAATACGATGTTAAAAGTTGTGGGTAAACTTTTTGAACCAATACTTTTTCTCTCTGTCTCCAAACTCATTTATTAGGTCACAAAACACAGAGATAAAAAAAGACAACAAAACACAGATAAAAAAAGACAACAAAACACATGGCAAAACCCTATAAGCCAAGAGTGGAGAAGCAAGCAACTGCACCACATATTTCCCGCCAAAATGTTATTTTTGAGTGAAGCATGAAAGGAAAACAACACAAAGAAGACAAAATGAATGGAAAGAACGAAAGGGCATGAGAATGGCTTACCAGTTACAGTTGAGTAAGAGCTCTGAAAGTGAAATTGAGAAAGTGAAAATGAGAGTGAAAGTTAGGGCACACAGAGACATTCATATATAAACCAGAAAATAAAATCACCTTTTCTCTTGTTCGCTGATTGTCTTTTCATCTTCCTTTTTAAATAAAAACTACTCAAATTTCTTTTATAACTATTTATTTTAAAATTATTCCTTAACTTCCTGAAAAAGAAATTTTTGAAAGAGTAAAAGAAACATCAAATTATAAAACCTTTTTCTTTTGAATTTATTAACCATAAGCGAAAATCCTTTTGAAAATTTTTAAAATAATTGAAATTGTTATTGAATATTATAATTAAATATTATTAGAAAACAAAATTTTTAAATTATTTTTTCTATTTATTAGATGAAAGATACGATTCTTATAGAGAATCAAGGGATTTTACAGTACCAACTTCTTATCTTATATCTCTTTAATGGAGCTCACACCTTGTTAGTTATCTTTTACTCTTTATTGTCATTATCACCTTTTTCTACTACTTTATTTGAGAGTGTAGTGTGTTTGGAAAAAACACTTCAATGTTGAAATGAGTTGTTCTTATTAAATATAATAAATAAAATATATATATTGTAAATATCAATTTATTTATAACACTTTAATGAGTTTTTATCTAGATAGGCCTAGATTAAATAGATATAGTTTAAAATGTGATTAGTGTTTTTTTTATTATATTATCTTTGAAAGAGTTTACCCCCTTTTTTACCTTCATTCACTGTTATTGTCAAAATGACCTCTTTCTACTACCTTATTCAAGACTTTTAATATGTGATCAGTGTTTTATCTATATTTATTAGCATAGCATTGTTTAAAGGGTTAATACATATAATGTGGATTTTAATTACGTACATTTATTTAAAAACTAAAAAAAGGCATATTGGATATGTATTCAATATATAATAAAATTATAAATGTGGATACAAAATGTGTTACAAATGTGAGTTTGCGACACTCATGACACTTATTTGCTTGCATAGTTCAAGCTAAGGAAAGCTCAACAATTAGTATCTCATACTTAGCTTAATCATTTGACATTTTAAAATTGAGACGTATGGATCATTCTATCAACAAGTTGTCGAACCCTTAATGACAATCCTCATACCACTTGCTTTCTTATTTGATGAGTCGTCGACATGAAGAGCATATCATTCTACTTCTACCTTGATTTCAATAGACCCAGCTTACTTCCAAAATTTGTTAGCCATTGTAACTAGTTGGGACCTTTGGGTTCATATGTGATATAATATATATAATATTTCCAGTAACTCAACTCAACCATTTAACGTCATGATTCTAGAAATAGGAGCATGCCTAGGGATGGCAAGAGACGTCGTCATGCAAGTTTAACTATTTTTTCTTATTTTTGAAAGAAACTTTCATCCTGATCCTCATTCCCATTGAGAAATGAATATATGTATAACCATGCTATCTTACTATTTCAAATATTAATTAAATAACTTTTATAAAAAATAAAAATTCACCAAATAAAACATGATATTATCAATCATTTTCAATATCAAAATCAAAAGAATACATATTTTTCTTTATCTAATATCAAATATTAAATAAAAATATCGATTAGATAAAGATCAAATAATTATATATAATAATAAAAATAATAAATGTATAAATTAAAAATAAGTTACAAAACTAAAAATAAAAAAATTAATATAAATTTTTTAGATTATTTATTAAATTAAAAACATTTTAATAATTTAAAACAAAAACGAGTATAAAAACAGGGATGATAGAAATATATATATATTCATTCTTGTCCTCGTACAGTTGGAAATTTTTCATTAATTCAAACAATATTAACAAGAAAGAACTCATTTGTCATAATTCTCCGTAAAAAAATGACAAGCTAACACAACTTTTTCAATTGTTCAGTATCAAATCTCCGTATCTTGTAAATTTTTCAAAAAAAAGTAAATAGGTCTTTACTTTTTTGTGGCTCATGAAAATAGTCAAACTTAAACATCTCCTACAACAAATAAATATACATTAAATATATACTAAAAGGGGTTCTTTCAAATATTTGGAGTATAGGTAAATACAAGTGTTGCAATGTGGTTTGGTTTAGTTTAAATTAAAAAGAAAATTAAAATCAAACCGAATCATTTTGTGTGATTTAGTTTAGATCAATTTTTCACCGTTTTTAATTTATAATTCTAATTTTTCTTTTATTGAATATTTACTATTTCTTTTCAACTTTTAAACTAAAATATAATAATAAAAATGTTTCTCGAAATCTGATATATATATATATATATATATATATATATATATATTGAACAATAAACTAATAAAATTATAAAATTAAGCATTTAATTCCATTAAAATTTGATATCATATATTTTTATAATCTAATAAAAAATTACAACAAAATTTTAAGATCAACTTAAAATAACATAGAAATATACTAATAAGTTAGTGTGACAAATTTGACCAAATCACCAAATACAATAAAAAAGTAAATTATATATCAATTATGAAATGCCTCATATAACTGTAACAGATAGAAAAATAAAACATCATTACTTAAATTTTAATTGTAATATTTTTTTTTCAAACTTTTAAAAGAAATTTTTTTTAGTAAGTTAGATTTTGAGAGATGATCTTAACAATTCAATTTTGAAAAATGATCTTAGCAATTTGATTTTGAGTGTTCAAATGATAAGAAGTTGGTTCGGATCTTAGAAAGTTAGATTTTGAGAGATGACACTAGTAATTCAAATTTTGGGTGTTTGAATTTTAAAAAAGTTGCCTTTATGAATTTAGATTTTAGGAGATGATTTTGTGAAGTCCGATTTTGAAGACCAATTCTTATAATTTGATATTTTTCTAACCTAATCATTAGAATTTATAAGCTGGTTTATATCTAAATGTAATTTATTTTAATTAATTTAAGTCAGAACAAAGGTGTAATCAAGATGTGAATAAAATTAAATCTGAAAAGTTTTTGAAAGAGCTATGATTCTTAAACTAACTGATGAGTTTCCAAATTAATTAATAATTCTAGAAAACATCTACATAATTTATAAAATATAGATTATCATATTAATAATAAAAGTTTAACTTAAATACGAGATAAATACAGGGAACATGAAAATCTACAGAGCAAAAAATTTACAAAGAGCAAAAGTATGATTCTTAAACTATCTGATGAGTTCCCAAATTAATTAATAATTCTAGAAAATATCTACATAATTTATAAATATATGGATTATCATATTAATGATAAAAGTTTAACTTAAATGACAGAGATAAATACAGGAAACATGAAAATCTATAAGTGTTAAATGCAATAGATAAAAATAAACTTAGAAAATTACCAAAAACATGAGTCCATACCTATTTTACTTTTGACCTCATGATTACATAAACTAATCATCATATGGTACTTAGAATCTAAATAAAAAACTTCAAACTAAACTAGAACTAATGATTATTAAATTTCTTAATACTCATTGCATAAATCACATGAGAAAGTGAAAGAAAAAAATTGTGGGGTTGAAATTATTAATTTCCAATAAATAGGCATTGCATAAATCACATGAGAAAGTGAAAGAAACAAAATGGAGGGGTTGAAATTATTAATTTCCAATAGATAGGCAAGGGAAAGGAGATATAATATTTAATTTATTTGTAATTCTACTTTTTCATTGAGGTCTCCCTAACCTCATGATCTTTAATCTTTGTTGAAGTACTCTCATTTCACTAAAATTTTTACTAGTTTACTGTGCAAAAATTATGCTTCATTGGTTTCGCTATATTTCCTATTTTTATTACATTAGTTTTGCTCCTGGTTAGCAGATTGAGAGTTTCTGCATCACCGTAGTCACTGGAGTCATCTTCACTGATGTCATCATTTTGAGCAGCCAACTTAAGTGTTAGTCCTCTACCCTTCATTTCTCCATTCTCCTGTCTATTCATCTCTAACTCATTCTCCCTCAGCTTTCCAACTCCTACCCTAAACCCTAAACTCTTGTTTTTGAAATTGTAGTGACCTTGGGTTGCCAACTCCTACCCAAGCATTTTAGTATTTTGATGTTCAGTTCTTCTTATCAAACACCTTCCAAGTCCAATCAAGTGGCTGAAAATATGGGTGAATCTTTTCTACACATTCATAATTGTTTCACCCTTCTGCATTCTAAAGAGCTTGTACTCTTAAATCAATGCATGCTTTCATGAGTAACCTCTAGAATATCCCACATCTCTTTTGCTGAAGAGCATTGTGACACCCTGAAACACTCATCAAGGTTTAAAGTAAAGGTTATTATATTTTTAGCAATGCAGCCATTAAAAGTTACATCATTCACAAGAGTCATGGGAACAAATGGACCATTTACTATTGCATTCCAAAAACATAGGTGGTCTGTTAATTCAGGCTAACTTTGCAAAGGTCAACTTGTTCTCAGCCATAGGATCAAAAATTGATTAAAATACAAGCACCAACTATGATACCAATTGAAAAAAGCATTAGGCTAAAGAGGGAGTGCATTGAACTTCTAAATTTTTTTGAAAATATGATGTAAAAGATTAAAAGAAAGAATTAAATCTCTTAGTAGAAACAGTTAACTGTGAGTTGAGAAGCTATACAACAGAAAAACAATCAATTGAAAAGTAAAAACAATCAATTGAAATTCCAGTCAGTACACCTTAACAAAAAATCAATCAGTTCATTTCAACAATCAATAAACTAAATTATCTTTGTCAATAATCCAACCAGATAAAGTAATTGATTAAATTTGAAAAATAACGAATGTGATTTTCTCATATTCTGGTAGAAAAACTTTTTTAGTTAAACAACAACATATAAAATCAGTTAATTAAATCACAGAGATAACAAATTGATTTTGTCAAATTAATTCAATTTTACAAAATGTTCAACAACTGATAAATTTTTCACAGTCAACAACTATACATTCAACACAAATTCGTTATAGTCCAGAGATGAGATACAATACAGATGAATCAGAAAAACAAAGCCAATGCAATACAGAAAAATAATCAATTGAAATACATAAACATTTGATTGATTTTTCTTGCAGGCACAAATATTTTGTAGAATTGAAATATGATTGAAGGAAAGACAGAGCGAGAACACAAGAATTTATATTGGTTCACTCTTTCTCAAGAGCTACATCCAGTCTCCTTGCCAATCAAGCAAATAAATTCACTAAAGATCACAAATGTACAATCAATACAATCATGAACTTATCTTGCACTGAGCAAGAGCATACCCAACACTATGCAGAACCCTATTGTACTCTTAAAAGAGTAAACCCTATACAATTGTAGTTCCAAAACACCTTCCAATCAATAAAGTAAAAAATAAACACTACTACAACCTATCCAATTACAAAACAGAAAAAAAAATACAAGGTTGCAAGACTTCCCTGAATGCAAAAACAGTAAAACTAATGCAATGTGTGGCGTCCTAAATTATTATTATTAATAGTATAAAATTCAATGTAAGGATTTCATTAATAGTATAAAATTCAGTGTAAGGATTTTATTCCTTTACTGAATTTGGCAGAATCGAATTATATACATAGAATATGACTTATGACTTATGGATGAAACATAAAAACTCAATCTTTTAAATATTTAATGGTATCACATAAATTTTAATATAATATGAAATATAAAAAGAGTTAATTTCATCAAATTGGGTGATGAATTTTCTATCTTCTTATTTTAAAGAAAATTAGTGAATTCTTACATAAATAAGAATGATGAATGGTAAGAGAAATATGAAAGCTTTAAATAAAGTTATAAAAAATATGTAAAAAAATCATAAAACTTTCATTTAATATAGATTATTATTATAAGTGAATAAAAGAAATTATTATTATTATTTGTATTTTAGCTGCCTTTTTTGAATACAATGATTTATACTAATTTTTTTTATTATTATTTTTAGATAACAAGAAGTATTTGATAAATCCTATCAAGGAACATTAGCTGACATTCCTAAGAAAAGCTATTTTTTCTCATTTAGAATATTTTATTTATCCAATAATTTATTCAAATAAAAGTTAATTATGGTTATACCTGATTTTAGATAATGATAATATTATAATATGTTGTTGTGTATGTCAAATGGTCATTTTGATTTGAAAGAAAATAAAATTCTATTTTAAAATTTAATATATACATATATATATATATATTAATAATAATATATATATATATATATATATATATATATATATATATATATATATTTTGTAAGTTGATAGTTGATAATTTGTATGATATGTAAGCTTTTGTAAGATTAATAATATATATATATATATATATATTAATATTACAAAAGTTTACATATCATACAAATTATCAAACATATGCGGCTTCATCACATAGGCATATGTGGAACAAGCAAGTTAAGGCTTTTTTTCCATTTTGGTGTACTTTTCAATTTTAATTCTCAAAATGGGTAAAAAAAATTTATTTACTAAAACGGGCAAATTCTGCCAGCTAGATAGGTATAATTTCAAACTGATCAAAATAAATGTAACATATAAATGTAACATAATTTCAATTAATGACATTAATTAAAATTGTTTCTCTCTCTTGGATCATTTTTTAATTATTTGATACTATGATCATTAAGTTTAACAATTAACAAAATAAATAATAATAATAATAATTAACAAAATTATAACATGAATGTTAAGAGATATAAATTTATTTTAAATTAAAATAAAATAGCATAATGATAATGATAATGAGAACAATTTTAATTAAAATCATATGAATTTAATTTAAATAATAATAGGAAGAAGAATAATTTCATACAAATTCAATTTAAAAAATAATTATTATTATTAAATTCACTTATTATTAATTCTTATTATTATTATGTTATTTTATTTTAATTTAAAAATAATAATAATAATTATTATTATTATTAAATTCATATGAATTGTTTTTATTATTATTATCATTATGTTATTTTGTTTTAATTTAAAATAAATTTGTATGTCTTAATTTTTTTATTACAGTTTTGTTAATTATTATTATTAATTTTTTTGTTAATTGTTAAAGTAACAAACATGGTGCTAAATAATTAAAAAATTATTTGTTAATTATTTTTATATAATGATTATTAGTTTTATTATTAATTGTTAAACCTAACAATCATAATATCAAATAATTAAAAAATGATAGCAGAGAAAGAAATGATTTTAATTAATGTCATTAATTAAAATTGCCAGCATGTCACTTTTATTTTGACCAGTTTGAAATTATGCCTATCTAGCAGGCAGAATTTGCCCATTTTGATAAATAATTTTTTTTCTACCCATTTTGGGAATTAAAATTGAAAAGTACACTAAAATGGAAAAAAAGCCACAAGTTAATTATTGGATTGTTGTGGATCGTAGTTAGCATGCAGAACGTAACCACTATAGGTCATTCCAGTGTTAAAGGTACACCTTCAAAATTTGTGAAGGCAAAAACTGTATAGGCTACCCCTTGGAATGTGACCGAATTCTCTGTTACATTTGTCCACCAATCATTCCTAAGGAAGAAAGCTGAAATGTTTGGAAAGAAAGATAGTGCATGATTTGGTGCATCCGTTACTGTTGTTGTATCATATATTCATATTTAACAAAAAGAGAGAGAGAGAGAGAGAGAGAGAGAGAAAAGTGAGATATACATACCTTTTTAAAGAATTATTTTTAAGAAATTATATTTATAAAATTTAAAATCTATTAATATTATCAACTTCACTGAAATAGACAAATATATATATATATATATATATATATATATATATATATATATATATATTAAAGAAAAAACGATCAGATAAAATCAAAGAACAACAACACACGATAAACAGTAGCAATGAATAGTCAGGATAAATGAGCAATCAACTAGTCAATACATCACTTGGACTCAAAACAATCACAACATAGAAAATCATGTGTTAAGACGACTATCCATAAAAATTAATAGAGAAAATAAACGTGAGGCTTAGGGATACCTCAAAAAATGTGTTTAGAAATGAAGACAATATGCATATCTCCTTTCCCTTCCATTGTTTTCAAAGATTAAAGGATCCGTTGAAGAGTTGAGTTGTGAAAGAATTTCTTGCCAGAGAAGTTTTTTTAAATTTTTGTAAGATTCTGATCCATTCATTTTCCTTTTATAGTGAACTGGTGCTTGGAGTGTTATGGATCCGGATTGAAGTGAATTTAACCTGAGGAGGAATCTTTAATGATATAACCTGTAGCTGCAGGAATTTTAATGTACAGGCAATTTAATGTAATGTAATGAGAAGGAGAACCACTTGGGTAATATGTATGGAATTTAACAGAGGAGACGTTGGTGCAGGGAATTTAATTAGGAGGAGAGAATCTTCAGCTGTGTCATAATGTATAGATGGTGCAGGAGTGAGTTGGCACAATTTATACGTCTTCTTATCTCCTGTTTAATCCAACTCTAGATTTTATCTTGGGGCTTGTATGTGTATTTATTTATATATATATATATATATATATATATATATATATATATATTCAAATTACCAGTTTGTCCTTTAGATTCCGTTTACCGTTTTGTCCTTTTAGATTATAGGTGTAGTATAAAAGTGATACAAATGAAGCACAACCATAAGGTTTATTGATGCAAAGAAGCTTAAAGGTAATGTGGATATTATTATGAACATGATGCACAACGCAGTCACAATCCAAGAGAAAAAAACTCAAAGATTACAATCTTAATCTCTCCTGATGGAAAATTCACTTTGCTTTTAAAGAATTATCACTGTTCTTGCTTCAAAAATATTTTCTCTCGATTCTTTATCTCAAAATGTACACTCATACTGTTTATTAACTATATTTAAAAAGAATTTGAAAATAAGTTATATTGTAACAAAAACAATTGATTGAAAATCACTTTGAATCGATTGATTTTGCTAATAGTTTTTTCAACTAATCAATTAACTCTATAAAAAAAATTCATTTTTACTGAAAATCATTAGTTAATTCAGTTTCAGTTTTATGTTTTAAAAACTTCATAAATCATTTGAGCTTATTCCAATGGCTTGTGATGCATGCATATACCTAGACAACTCTCTCTCTCTCTCTCTCTCTCTCTCTCACACACACACACACACACTAACATACTAAGCTATCTTTAACTCTTCTTTTTACATGTCATGACTTGGCTTCATCAAATATCAAATTGCATTTTTGTCAACAGTTTTCGGAGGCAACTTCAGGCAGATGTTGCTAGTTGTAAAAAAAATGATCCATATATAATGTTGTCAAGTCAACAATCAACTATTCTAATCTATGGAAAAATTGCAAAGTTTTAAAACTTTCACAAAACATGAGATTGAATAGTGTTAGCTCTATTGAAAGTTCCATAGATATAAAAGAATTTGTTGATTGGATAAAAATTGGAGATGGATGGATTTGAATAAAAATTGTGAGGGCATTCTTGAAATACCGCAAGATCTCTTAATCGAAAAGACAGACTCACCTTTACTATCATTGGTTCAGTTTGTGTATCCTCAAATTTTCTTAGATATGATGTCTCTATCCTTTTCGATGCTAGAGCAATATTTTGTCCTACAATTGAATATGTTGAGCAAGTTAATGATTTCATTTTATCTTTAATAAATGGCGAAGAAAAAACATATCTTAGTTCGGACACGCCTTGCCAATCAGATGAAGATCAAGGAATTCAAAGTGAATGGTTTACATCTAAATTCTTAAATGAGATTAAATGTTCAGGGATAAAAAATCATCGACTTAAGTGAAGGTGGGTGTACTTATTAAGCTTTTGAGAAACATTGATCAAGAAAATGGTCTTTGTAAGGGATGAGTTTCCAAGTTAATCAATTGGTGAAAAATTTATTTCCGCAACTGTTAACATAGGTAAAAACATTGGTGAAAAGATATTTATCCCAAGAATGAATTTGGTACCTTCTGATTCAGGATCGCCTTTCAAATTTCAAAGAAGACAATTTTCAATATCTTTGTGTTTTGCAATGATAATCAATAAGAGTTAAGGTCAATCACTTTCAAAGTTAGATTGTGTCATCTGCGACCAATTTTCACATATGGTCAAATATATTGTTGTTTCTAGATTCAAAATAAAGAAAGGATTGAACATACTTATTTGATATGAAGACAAAAATGCAACAAACACAACTAAAAATGTTGTGTAGAAAGAAATGTTTCAAATTCTTTACAATAAAAGACATATACGGTATAACTATTGTTGTATTTGTAGTATGTTTTTTTAATTTATTTGCTCTAACAAAATAAGTTCGTAAGTACTCAGTAAAGATTTTGTAGGTTGATGAAAATGATCAATATTTAAAACCTTGATTGGAAACATGATCATTGTCCACTCACCACTCGAGAAGACCTTTGTCATCTATAACTACAATAATTACAAACTCTTACAAAATAGTTTGCCATTCTGTTAGGAGGTTTTGTACAATTTGTTTGATTCAATTCAATGTATATCTCATGTATTGGTGCTTTCTTTTATAAACATTCATCGTTACTTTGTTACCTCAATGTTGAAGTTTTGAACTTTTCAAGAATGGACTTTAAGCCTAACTCTACCTTACAAAATCGGCTTATAAAGTAAGGTTTGCACCCATTTATAAACTATTGAAAGGTCTGATCTCTAATCGATGTGAGATCTCCAACAACCTCCTCACGTCGAGACTGCTCAAATCATGCGTGGGACTATATGTTTAAGGATGATCCGATAACGGGTGGCCCAAGAACCGTGCTAGGATAGGCTCTGATACCACCCTTAACAGTATAGTCCCACGCATGAGTTGTTGGAGATGCCACATTGACTAAAGATGAAGTCTTTCAATAGTTTATAAATGGGTGCAAACCTCACTTTATAAGCCGGTTTTATAAGATTGAGTTAGGCTTAAATTCTATATCTTAAGATGGTATCAGAGCCTATCCTAACACGGTTCTTGGGCCACCTGCTATCGGACCACCCTTAAACAATATAGTCCTACACACGAGTTGAGCAGTCTTGGCGTGAGGGGGTGTGTTGGAGATCCCACATCGACTAGAGATGAGGCCTTTCAATAGTTTATAAATGGGTGCAAACCTCACTTTTCAAGCCAATTTTGTAAGGTTGAGTTAGGCTTAAATTCCACTTCTGAGATAACTATATCGTTGTTTTCTGCAATTTTTGGACTTTGTGTATGATTGCAAGTCTTTGGTAGAAGTTATAAGTAGTTGTTTCCCGTTTACCATGAAATATCATATCTCAAACATGTTGATAATCCTCAATGCTATGCTATTTATAGAGAAATATAATTTTTATATATTGAGCACATATGTCGTATAGATATATACGAGTATATATATATATATAAATTACACAATTATTTGTTTATGAATAATTGTAACGGAGAGATACATGAAGATATGTATAGGATGACAAATAATCAAGGAATAACATAAACTATAATTAAGAGATGACATCATTTATAATTTAAGATGTGCTATGATGCATGTGCATAATTTAGAATAAATTATTTTTTATAAATGGAGAGAGAGTCTATATTATTAAGTTGTTAAGTATTACTTCAAGAGTGGTTTTCTTTGACAACCAACTTTTATAAATATTATTTTTAACCAAAACAGATTCCAAACTAAGCTAATCATATATTTCTACTATAGAGGAAAGCTTTCGCTCCCACTCAATTAACAATTCGTGGAAGATTTGGAAAAACTGAACAATGTTAAAGCAAGAGAGAATGAAGGACATAATAAATGATATAGTGCGAAAAAGGTTGGGTGAGTAACTATATTTGATCAAACTAAGCGGTAATTATGTAATTACAACTTATGTGGAATATGCATTATGCATACTTAAAAGCTTATGGATAGATGATCACAGTAACTTTTCCAAAAGTCCTTTCTCATAAACTACTACACCAATGAGTACATTCTCTGGAGCATGTCATAGTTACACTTGAATACTTTACCATTGTGTTAAAGTTCTCTAAGTTTAATTCATTTCAATGTATATCTCATGCATAATTACTTTCTTTTATAAATGTTCATCCTTACTTTATTATGTCAAATGTTAAAGCTTTAAACTATGTTCTTATTTTTTATAATTTTTGTACGTGTTTGGAAATTCTTGATAGAAGTTATAACTAGCTACTTCTCAATTACCATAGAAAATCATATGTCATACATGTTGATTATCCTTTATATATTTCACTTATGTCAAATTAAAACAATATATATATTGTAGGTTTCATATATTCCTCGTGCGTTGCATGAACAGTTTATCTTCCATTTATAAAGTGAAAAAATAATTTTAAAATGTTTGTTTTCTAATAACATTTAATTATAATATTTAAAATTTACTTTTAAAGATTTTTAAAAATGTTTTTGCTTATGATTAATAAATTGAAAAGATTCTATAATTTCACGTATCTTTTACTCTTTCAAGAATTTAAGTTAAGGAAGAAGTTCAAAATAAAATAATCATAAAAGAAATTTGAGTAGTTTTTATTTAATAAGAAAGAAGAAAAGACAATCAGGAAAAAAAGGGAAAAAGACAATCATGAATATAAGAAATAAATTGATATTTACAAAATATATATATATATATTATCTAATAAGTACTAGTGATATTAAAGTGCTTTTGCAAATAAATTATTTTTCTCTCTCCGATAAAATAGTAGAAGGAACGATCATTATCTTCCATCTAATAAATAGAAAAAAATAATTTTAGTAACATTTAATTATAAGTTATTCTAAAAGTTTTCTGATGGTTAATAAATTGAAAAAAAGTTCTACAATTTCTTACATCTTTTACACTTTTGAGAATTTCTTTAAGAGTAAGTTAAGGAATAAATTTAAAATAAAATAATTATAAAAGAAATTTGACTGCTTTTTATTTAAAAAGGAAGAAGAAAAGACAATAAGAGAAAAGTGGTTTATTTTCTAGTATTTACTTAAGTTTCTTGTTTATATAAGAATATTTCTTGCTTCTGAGTTTCACTTTTATTTTGCAACTCATACTCGGGCGGTGACTGGTAAGTGATTCTCATACCCTTTCATTCTTTCCATTCTTTTTGTCTTCTCTGTGTTGTTTTCCTTTCATGCTTCACTCAAAACCAACATTTTGGCGGGAAATACGTGGTGCAGTTGCTTGGTCCTCCACTCTTGGCTCATAGGGTTTTGCTGTCTTTTTTTATCTCTGTGTTTTGTGACCTAATAAATGAGTTTTGGAGACAGCGAGAAAAAGTATTGGTTTAAAAAGTTTACTAACAACTTTTAACATCATATTCATTCAAAATAGACTAACTTTTATCTTATTTATTCATCGCATTCATTTTGTACAAGCAAACCATTAAAATTTTTATGTGAAATTTCAGAGATAATATTTTTTTTATCCGAATAAAGTAGTTGTAAGATTATATGCATATATATAAAATTCCAGTTTTGCTGCTAAAGTCTTATGAACACAAAAGTTCCTGTTCTATTTATTATTCATGCATCAATACACCATTGTCATCCTTCTAATTTGCAGTTAACTTGCTATAAATAACAGGATGCCATCTATCTGAAAAATGTTGAGAAAAATGTTTTGAGATAATGTAGAGTTTAAAGTCTCAGTTAGTTGTAATAGAATGTCAGCTTAGATTTTGCTAGTTTGAATATGAGGAAAATCTGAAACTCACTCGGCATAGAATTACTGTAGAAAAACTGTCAACTGCAAATTTTGATATATAGTTTTTATCTGTAACAGTTATTTACATTTTCAAGCATACATTTTATTCTTGCTAGTGGCATATCTGTAGGAAAATGCAGTGGGTCAACATGATTTTCAAAGAAGGAAGCTCAAGTAATGTATGGGAGCCGAAGATTGAACATGATTTGCATGATTTACAAAGTAGTGGCAATGAAATTGGAACTGGAAATACCGAAACCAGTAATGGAATGAAAACCTCTGTAAAGACGGAGAAAATTCCAGAGTTTTCCCCATATTTTCAGAGTGAATGTGGGATGATAGGAGTAAGTGACCTGAATAGCATGTTTGGTAATGCCTATGAATAATGAAACAATTTGTCAATCTGAAAATAGCTAATGGGAAATTAGTGAGAAAAAATGTGTTTTTCCCCTTTAAAATAAGCTGAACCAAAGTTAGAAAAATGCTTTCTTTCTGTTACTTTTTCACGTGCATGTGTAAAAACTTATGCAGGAGAATGGGAACGGTATTGGAGATCGAATGGCTCCTACAACAATCATTTTACCTTATGCTTCCTTGAAAGAAGGAAGTCTGATGAAAGAAGAAACTGACGAATTTGGAAGTGGAAATTCCAAAACCAGTAATGGGAAGAGTACACCTGAAAAGCATGAGAAGGTTCCAATGTTTTTTCCACACTTCCAGAATGACTACGAGCAGGAGGGAGTAAGTGACTTTAATTGCTTGTTTGGTTTGTCTATTTTAAAACAACGATGGAAAGCTATGAAAAAAATATGTATTTTTCCCCCTTAAAACAAGCTAAAGAAAATGAAAAGGATTTTTTTCCCTTGTCTCTTGCTTTTAAGAGTGCTAGTGGAAAATTGATGCAGGGCAGTGGGAAATGTATTTTAGCTCTGCCGGCCCCTGAAGAAGTGAATGTGGTTGATGTAAGGAAGTCCCAGAGGAAGAAGGAAGAAGCTGATAACAGAAAGAGGTTGATTGAATCTCCCTTTAGCAATGACTATGGGAAGAAGGAAGTAAGTGATCTTAATACCATGTTTGGTAGTGTCTAATTATGGAGAAACAATTTTTGTTTATTTGGAAATGGCAATTTAAAGAAAAATAATTATCTCTAAAATAAGCTAGAAACCAGAATGTTAAAAATGTTATTTTTCCTCCTTTGATGCTTTTACAAGTGCATGTGGAAAATACATGCAGGACAACTTGGAGGAGAATGGAGATGAA
>Ga0209489_107114_pt1 | contig 17114 bp, 8 predicted proteins | sample SiratrowhiteBW_FD_187527 | JGI IMG/M metagenome (GOLD analysis project Ga0209489, IMG submission 187527) | Root nodule microbial communities of legume samples collected from California, USA - Siratro white BW (SPAdes) (version 2) | ecosystem: Host-associated > Plants > Roots > Nodule | place: USA... | reverse complement strand
ATAAAACATAAATAAAATATATATATATATATATATATATATATATATATATATATAAATTACAAAGGAAACGTAAGATCGGGTCAAACCCATTTAAAATAATACAAAACAATTTCCTCAAACAACCAAAACATTGGAAAATTAGATTTATAAGGAAAAAAATAGGTGAAACTTTGCCTTCTTCAAGATATGTTAAACTTTAAATTTATTTCTTTTAAAAAATTAAACATTTACTTTCAGGATAGAATTTATTTTAAATCACATACACTTATAACTGGTCTCAATCAGCTAGAATAATACTCTTAAAACTCGACAAAAAGGACAGACCGAAAGAAAAAGCCACCAACGAAAACTTTTCGCAGCTCTGTACATATTCACCTTATGCAAACAAAATTTTCAAACAACCTGGAGAGGTTGCATAACCTTTTTCAACCTAGTGCGGATTTTCAAAATAGAACAATTATGCCATTATTCCTAGATTGATTAGAAGGATTATATTCTGACACAGTTCCTGCTCATATGAATAGTGGTATGGAGCTTAATAGTCTCTTAGAACTTGATGTAATTTCTCATATTCCAAACGGAGAAATGTAATAAGGTTGATTTAGTAACCAAAAGATGTAATAAGGTTGATTTAGTGAAAGAGATGATATTATTAGCAGAAGGAAAAGTGATCTCAGAAAAGACTTCTTGGAGGCCAGATTAGTATTACACTTAAAAAAGATGCGAGAAATAAACCCATTGTGCTTGTTACACATAGAGAACCAAGAGACATCACTCTATCTTGTATCTCATTATGCTTTGGCAACTTACTATGTAGGCTCCAAAGTCTTGACAGCAGGAAAAAACCAAATAATAGTACCTCACCTACATGTACTCACAAGCTGAGAAAAAGAGCCTAGAATACCTCTCTCCTGAGTAATAATAATTTTCCTCATCTCAAAATTAGATAAAGAAGAAGATAAAGACAAAAAGTTGAAACTCTAATAAGAGAGTGAAAATACGTAATCCTAAATGGGATGACTAATTTAGGATAGTTCATGTGGAGAAAAAAAGAGAATATGTGTGTAACTTTGTTTTTGTCTGTATAGAATTTTCTTTTTATCTTTTTTTTTGGATTTCTTCTTTTATCTATCTTGTCTCTTAGAATTGTAGAATGTTCATGATTCTTTTTATATTATAGTGTACCAATGTAATACACCTGATTGAACATAAATAAACATATAATCACTAATATAATATTAGAGAAAATATCACAATAGAAAACAAAAATTATTCTCAAGAGCAAGCAATAATTATGACTCATAAAGAATGATAACCAACAATGTATTCTAGAATTTCAAGAGATAAGAGAGTTAGAGAAAATTCTAAGAAACAAGAGAGATAAAGAGATAATTTTAAGAGACAAGAGAAAATGTTACATACATACTACTCTCCTTTTTTATACTGGATTATCTTAAATAAAGTAGTTATCCCATTTAAGGGATTATCTTAAATAAAGTAGTCATCCCTTTTAAGGATGGATATTTTATCTCTCCCACTCTTACTAGTGTCTGAACTTTATTTGTTGTTGTCTACAATCATTATTACAATGATTATTCTCAGCCTAGATGTTAGTAGCTTGCAAGCCTAGGAAAACAAAAATTAGCAATTGACAATGACCATACTCTCTTCTATTTTAAAAGATGATTTTGGTTTTTTCTTTTTTTGTTTGTTTAGAGAAGGTTTTTAGCTTGCTTAACACGAAAACAAAATCTATATTACAAAGATAAATTGAAATAATTAATCAAAAGTACAGAGAATAAATTTTAATTGGTATGAGAAAAAGAAAAACACAAGAAATCACTAATATGATTTGAAATTGAAATTGTGATTATTAATTTGTTGAAAAAATAAAAAATAGTATTAAAAGATATAATTATAATTTTGAAATAGTTGTTTAAATGAAATAAATATCTTTTGGTGGTCAAAAATTATAAATAAAATTTAATTAATTTATTAATTTTTGTTGTTATATATAATGACAAAAATTTTGTGAATCTTGAAAAAGTAATAAGATTTTTTAAAGATATCTAATAATATATTGAAAAAGTAAGAATTTTGAAATTGTTTTGACCTCAAAGGTAAGCGGTAAAAAAGTTTAGTATTTTTAAGAAAGAGTTTTAGAGAGTTAAAAGAAAGAAGAATATATTTAAGTTATTTTTAGTTCCGATTTTTAATTAATATAAGACTATTAAGCTAGCAGGAATGATTACTAATTATTATTAAAAAAATGCTATGAAATCAGTTGTAAAAATTAAAATTGATAAAAAATAATTGTAGGATTAAATCAATTTTTTAATATAGAATTAATTTATATATCTACCAAATTATAATAAAAAATTTATGTTATTTGACTATTTACAAACATAATTGAAAAGAATATTTGTTTTTGGACATAATATTGGTTCAATGCAGAGAAGGTACTAGTTTTTATTTCTTATTTTGTCAAAAGAGTACTTCATAATATAAGAAATTTGTTTTAAGGTGTACACATGACCCATGTATATGAAAATATTGTAGTGTGCCTCTTTGCATGTTACAGTCACATGGAAAGTAACATGACAAGTGAAATAAATTTTTGAAATTTGTTACACTGACATCACAATTTGTCTAATTGAACTACATAATATTTCACTGGTCAACCCATTGTCTGGCAAGTTGTTCTATTTGATAAGGTATATTACAATTAGAAAGAGTTCGACCAAATATTGTCATGTAACTTTATGCTTTAGATTTTATGTGAAAGATAATTACTTGACTGATATATTGAAAACAATGACTTAAATAAAGATATGTTATCATTAAGAGGGTATTGAGGATATTCAAACTACACATTAATAGTTTTAAATGTTGTAAGCCAATTGTGTGAGGGTGGATGGGATGTTTTTATATGACAAATACAAAGGAACTTTGTTGGTTGCAATTATATAAGAAGAGCATAACAATATATTACCAATTTTCTTTACTATTGTTCAGTGTGAGATTATTAATGTTTAGTTTTTTAGAAATCTATATAGACGCATAACTCTATAGGTGATCCGTGTCTTATTTTTTACCAATTCAAATCAATAGAAAGTGCATACCCTATACTTAGAAAGATATCAATCCTCCCAATCTCTTATTTAGTCATAACAAAATACACTTTGTTGCGACAAAATCTTCATAGAGGCAAGAAGTTGACAATCATGATTGTTGTTGGCTATGTGTATTTTAAAATGATAACAAAGACATTAAAAGATGTCTAATCTAAGGAAAATTTGATAGAGATCTTATTTTTGAAAAGATCCGCACTAGATTTTTTTGGTAGAAAAAACAAAAATTTGACAAATGATGCAATTTACAATTTTATTAGACTGATGATGTGACTGTGACAAAATTATAAAAATTTTACTTGTCACGCTTCCATGTCATTGCAACATCGTAAGTGCACCATGATATTTTTATGTCCATAGTCTATATGTATTTATTAGAAGAAGTTTTTCATGTCTATGAAGTACTTTTTTAGAGATATAAAGATAAGCCTAAGTCAAGTCAAATATAAAAAGCTTGGATGGACATTATGAAATAACATAATTATGTAATAAAATTAATTTTAAACAATAAACTTAAGTTAAGTCGAATAAAGACTTAGATGCACATTATAAAACAACATAATTATGTATGAAACAACATAATCATGCAACAAAAAGAGTTCCTAGTGTCACACATGTGTAGATACACTAAAAAACATATATCAACATTGTTCTCAATTATGTAATAAATAAAAATTTCATATATTTCTCTTCACGTATACTTCATCATTTAATTATTTATGATTTACAATTAAACTTTTTAATTATGGATACTATTTTAAAAATAAATTTTAATAAATAGTTTATAATGATTTATAAATTATTTATAATAATACACTTTAAATTACATATAATTTGTTTTTAACTAGGACATAGTGAGGAACAAAGTTGGTACAGTAGCAACATGTCTCCATATTATATACCGATAAACAAAGTGCACTTTTGCACCATCCTCCACTACTCTTTGTAGAGACAACTTGCACAATTATAAAAAACAAATTACATTATTGCATAAAAATTGCTTTATAAAACATTTGTAAAGAAAAAATTTAAAGTTGAACAATTTTTCATAAGTTACTTTTAGTTAAGACATTTTTAATTAAGACATACAACTCAACATGATATAGTCTTTCATAAATTTGTCTTTTGTTAAAGCACACTAAACAACAATATGTATCATGTAAATTATTTGTTTTATGTTTCTACAATCAATACGGTTCAATATAGTTTATCTAATCCATAGTGTTTATTTCAACTCACAAGAATTATGATTATTTATCACTTAATTATTTTTCATATATAAATTCAACCCTTTACTAAATTAAAATCATATAGTGAAATACATTATCATGACCAAACACAAAATCTTATACATTGTGAAGAACAAACTACAAATATTGATTTGTTTGTCTAAATAAAAAATTTATGCAATGTAACACCTGATAAATTGAGTTGGGACAAAATAATACTTATATTAAACATCATGACTTAAATATAACTATTAACTCGAGGGAACCTAAAATAAAAATCTATGGTCTTTTAGATGTTTTCACACTTGCATTTATATCTATTAATGTATATAGTACAATCATCATAGATCAAAACACGACAAGAAAAGTAGAGGTAAACTATTGAAAAGAAAATTTTATAATATATTCAATACATATAATATTAGTTATTTACAAATTTTTTTTAAAGATTGATATATAAAGTTTCAATGTCAAGTACATTATTCATATATTATTCATATAGACCACACATGGATTTCTTTTGAATCATAATTATTTTCAATCCATTTAAATTATACTGGCTATATTAAATCCATTTGCAGTTCCAGTGCCTTAATGTCCTTTAAAATTTGATCATTTCCTGATTTCTCAACTAGTACAGAGAGTAATATAAACAAATAAAGAGATGAACAAAAATGAATAAAGGATATGAGAATAAAAATATTTTTTCTGTTTTCTTTTTTCATTTAAAAAATAGAGAACTGAATATATACAAGTACTGTACCCATTCTAGGTATAACTAAATAAAGAAAATAAAATAAAATAATTATAATATGATAATGTCATAAAAATAAATAAACAGAATTGATGATAATTTGATTCCACCATAAAGACAAAATCACATAATTAGTTTCCTTCTAGAAGTCTTCTATCCATATCCTGAACCCCCCGCAGGGAGCAAATATTGATGAGACCCAACTTGAAACAAATATTCTTGAAAGACTGAGGACCTAAAGCTTTGGTATAAATGTCTGCTAGTTGCTCTGTGGTGGAAATAGGAAACAAATGAATGAGACCCTTATTCAACTTTTCTCTGACAATGTGACAGTCTATTTGTATATGTTTGGTGCGCTCATGAAACACTGGATTTGCTGCAATATATCTTGCTGAGTCATTGTCACAATATAAAATAGATGGTTGCTCAAAAGGAACTTTCAAATCTTGAAGAAGATAAACTAGCCTAAAGACCCAAACACCTTTAATTGATTAAAATCTTGTGGAGTTTTGTAAAGCATTTCATGAGGAGAAAAGTCATTTAAAACTAGTGTGGGAAGCATGTTTATAATATGTGCAACATGTATCATAGAATATGACCAATAAATTTTGGGTAAATGAGATTGTATCATGAGAGCTCTTGCTACATTTAATAAATGATCATGTTTTCTTTCAACTATACTGTACTATTTTGTTGTAGAGTATTGACACATGAAGTTTGATATATTATTTCTCTATTGCTAAAAAAATTTAGTCATGAAAAATTCAGTTCTATTATCACTTCTTATTACTTTTATTTCTGTCTCAAATTGTGTTTGAATAAAAACAACAAAATCTTCCAAAATCTTAACAATTTCATATTTTTGTTTTAAAGGAAAAATCCATGTGTACCTTGAATAATCATCAACTATGGTAAAAAAATATTTATGACCATGAATTGATGTAAATGAGTATGGTCCCCACAGATCAACATGAATCAAATCAAAACATTTTTTAGATTTAGATGAACTGAGAGGAAAAAGAAGTTTTTTTGCTTTGCAAAATGACAAATATCACAAATGAAAGATGCCCTAACCGAAATGTTAAAGGGTTTCGAGATCACTAGCAGTTAAATTGACAATATTGGTGATAGGTGGAGATTTGACAGGTTTGATTTAAAAGGTTTTGATAAGAAGGGACCCTGAGTATATAAAGTCTACCTTGTATCTCAACTGATCCAATCATTTTCAAGGAGGTTTTGTCCTTAATATGACAACCATCAGAATAAAAAACAATCACACAAGACAAATTATCAATTAACTTTGCTACTGAAAGAAGGTTAAAAGTGAAGTTAGGAATATATAAAACATTATCTAAGACATATCTTGATTGATAAAAACACTTCCAGAATAATATGCAAAGACTTGATTTTCATTTGGTAATTTGACAGAGATAGGATTAATTTGATGATATGAAGTGAAATGACTCAAGGATGAACAAATATGATCAACAGCACCACTATCAATAATCCAAGAACTAAAGGAAGAGAGAAATTTATTTCCAGTGTGTGTTGTTGTGTTGGAAGGAATACTAGAGATTTGATTAGAGACATTGTCACTGGATTTAGACTGTTGTAGAAGGGTTAACGATGTTTGATACTGCTTTGGAGTAAAACCAATATGTTGAAAATGTACCTCTGACCTTGAACCTTTATGATTCTGCTGATTATTATTACAGTCTATTTCATGATTTTTAAACTTGAACTGAGGTGGAAAACCATGTCTTCTATAGCACTTATCAATCACATGTCCTGTCTTTCTACAATGACTACAGACATTAGAAGTATATCGTCTTCCAAAATTACTTCTGTAAGTATTATTCATTGCTTTTGACTGATCACCTAAAATTTGTCTCTCTTGGTGTGTACCAATAGAACAAACCATGTGTTGTTGAGAACTAACATGATAAAGTGAAAAATATTGTGAGAGATCAATAATTTCGACCATGATAAATGTAGCAACCAGAGCTCTCTCAATTAGAGCTCTGATGCCATATTATAAAAAATAAAGAGATGAGAAAAGATGAACAAAAATGAACAATAGATATGAGAATGAAAATATTCTCTCTGTTTTCTTTTTTTCATTCAAAAAATAGAGAACTGAATATATACAAATTCTGTACCCATTTTAGATATAGCTAAATAAAAAAAATAAAATAAAATTATAGAATCTGATAATGTCATAAAAACAAATAAACAAAATTGATGATAATTTGATTTTACCATAAAGACAAAATCACATAATTTAAATAAGGTACGAAGTAGAAATTTAAAGAGATGGGAGAGGCTTTGTGAAAGGAGAGAGAGGGTCATGGCAAGAGAGAGAATAGGGAGGTACGGGAGATTACAATTATCCCTAATAACAAAAAGTGTTGTCCTCAAAATTAATTTACTAAGATAGGATATGAGTCTCTAGCTTCTCTTCTCGGTTCCAAGTATAATTATTTTATATGTGATCCCATAATACTTTGATTAAATTAATGTTTATGCCACAGAGTTATTTTACTTGAAAATAAAAAATATAATTAGTTTCATCTCAAAAGGAAATTTTCTTTTACTTACGCTTTACTCAAACTCTAAAGTATGACTGAAATTAAGTATATTTCTTTAATTACCATACATGAAAGATATTCCAAATGTTGACTAATAATGGAGGTAAAAAAATTCATATATAATAAATATATTCTTTTGAAAATTTGATAAAGACCTAGAAACTTTATAGTTAACTTCTTAGACATAATTGTTTTTCCTACATTAATGAATGCTGTAACCCTCAAAAAGCATATTCACCCTTAAAAGTCTTTTGCTGTTATCTATATCTAATTTATGTATTCTTGAATATGTCTTCAATAATCACAATTCTCAAAATTTGACTCATACTTGTTGATAACTGAAGTGATGAAAAATACTCTTGATTTTGCTTAACCCACTTTGTTCTTTGTGTATACCTAATTCTTGGTGCATGCCTAATAAATGCTCAAATATCTTTTTCCTCCATCTTAACCAGACAATATAAGTTAGCCCACATTTGAAATATTTCTACAGAAAGGGCCTTGTCAAAAAGCTTAAGAATATGTTGATGTGGTCAAACCTGATGATCTACAACTTTGCTATACCTTGACATAAACAAAGACATCTCACACCAGCTGCTTTTTAAACAATTTTCAAAATAATGTTTGTGTTACTCGAACCAAGCTTGTACTAATATATGTACTAATATATATGTAGTAACTGATACCACAGAAAAAGGAATTCTTATAATCTCGAGATATATACCACTTATTAAAAATTAAAATCTTTTCATGTTTATTGGAAGGATGACCTTTAGTTTCTAATGTTCATAATATGTGTTTCAATACACTAGCTCATTTTATTCTTCTTCTTGAGCAATAATATTTTCAAATTCAGAAACCATATTAATCACCTCACTATTCATTAGGTGTCCCAACATTTCATTATATGTTTAAACAATGAAATATTTATTACAAAAATTACTTGCAATTAAGTTTGGTAAATAAAGATTGTCATTTTCTTATCGAAGCATGTCAATTTTGCTTTATCAAGAAATGTGCAATATCGATTACTAAAGACCCCTACTTGAAATTAAGAGTAGGATATGCTACTACATCATCCCATTTAATACCATAGAATAAGGATTCATCCTCATCCTTATAAGAAGATATGTATAGTCCAGTTCATCACAAACTTCTTTAACATTAGTTACAGTACCCAATATCACCTGTTCTTACATGACCTTGAGGCTGAGAATAATATTTCTAAGATATCAACTCCAACAGTTCTTTTGTCGTTTTCCGGTCTTCGGTGTCTAGAACAAAGAGGGAGGTACCAGCAAAAGGCACTTCAATGCTCAAGTCAATACTCAATATTTAGAGATTTAGTGTGACTTGGGTTAGTGTGACTTGGGTTAAGATCAATGTTTTTTTCTATCTGGTTTTCTATTATTTATAATAGTATTTATGTAATGATGACTTTCTCATTTAAAAGGTGTAAGATGCACAATATTTACATAATGATTACTTTACACTTTTTATCTGGAGGAAAATGTACAATACACTCAACCTACCTTTTGTCAGAGGAGGAAACCTGAACACTGTTATGCTACCAACTAGATGAGGTTGATCCCAAGGTAACCCAAGACAAGTGTACTATCCAGCTATCTCTAATATGTCTTACCTTGGGTTCGACGTCATCCTATTGATAGCATAACAGTGCCTTACAGTCTTCCCACCTAACAAAAGATAGGTTGAGTGTATTTTACATCTTTCTCTTGATAAAGGGTGTTAGAGTAGTCATTACATAAACATTTAATGTTGAGTGCACCTTACACCTTCTTTCTGACAAAGCAGTGAGAAAGTCATTATTACATAAATACTATTTTAAATAATAAAAAAGGAGAGGGGAGAAAGGTACATTGATCTTAACCCAAGTCATACTAAACCTCTAAATATTGAGTGACTTGAGCAGAGTGCCTTCTATAGGTACCTCTCCCTTTGTTCTAGATGCGAGAGATTGAAGAACGACAAAGGAACTGTTGGAGTTGATATCTTAGAAGTATTGTTTTCAGTCTTAAGGTCTTGTAAAAATATCACCTTTTTACCACTTTTTCTAAGCAGAGGCCTCTCAGCCCGCCCAATTATCTACATAGCCTCAAGCATTATCTTTTATAAATATAAACGTGCTTAGCCTCAAGTGGGTAATAAAACCCATGACAATATTGTTTTACTTCGGTTGTGAGAATTTCAAACTATGTTCACATACCTATAAGTTGTTAATTGTTTGACTTTTAACTTTTTTATATACATTTCTTAAGTGTGAATCCTTTTAAGTCATTATGTTTAATATAAGTGTTATTTTGTCTTTACTCATATGATCAGTGTCACATTACATAAATTTTTTATTTAGACAAATAATTAATATTTGCGGTTTATTCTTCATACGGTAGAAGATTTTGTATTTGGTCATGATAGTATATTTGAATTTATACTTGAAAAATAATTGAATGATAAATAATCATAACTCTTGTGAGTTGAAATAAACACCATGGATTAGATCAACTACATCAAAACTAATTGATTACAGACACATAAAACGATAAATTTGTAGGTGTTGATGAAATTTTTTACATAGATACATATTGTTGATCGGTGTGCTTTAACAAAAAATATTGTTGATTAGTGTGCTTTAACAAAAAAAACAAATTTATCACAGACTATGTCATGTTGAGTTGTGTGTCTTGAATAAAAACAACTTATGAAAAATTGTTCAACTTTAAACTTTTTCTTTACAAAGTTCCACAATAGAAAGCAATTTTTATATAACAATGTAATTTGTTTTGTATTATTGTTCAAGTTGTCTTCACAAAGAGTAATTAATGAAGAATTGTGCAAAAGTGCACTTTGTTGATCACTTTGTTATGGAGACATTGTATGTTCTAATGAAAAACAAATTATATGCAATTTAAAAAATATTATTATAAACATTTTAGGATCATTATTAAGTATTCATTAAAATTTGCTTTTAAAATATCATTTGTAATTAAAAATTTTAATTGTGATATCATAAACAATTAAATAATAAAGTATATGTTAAAAGAGATATATATATAAAATTTGTATTTATTACATAATTCAGATGAAACATACATGAAATAGTTTGTGTTTAAAAACATAATCAATTTATGGTCGAACTAATATTGAGACATGTTTTTTAGTGTATTTAAGCATATGACAGTAGAATTTTTTTTGCATGACTCTGTTGTTCCATACATAACCATGTTGTTATTCGACTTGACTTAGGTTTATTGTTTAAAATTATTTTTATTACATAATTATATTGTTTCATAATGTTAATCATCTAAAATTATTTTTATTACATAACTATATTGTTTCATAATGATATTGTTTCATAATGTTCATCTTCAAAGTCTTTACTTGACTTATTAAGTTTATTGTTTAAAATTATATTGCTTTATTCTATATCACTCTAAAATTGCCACACTTTGATTTTGTCACCCCACATTCCAACAACAATAATTATCATGACGTAACATATCATGTAACAGAGGTCTTGTCATTATAGAATTTGTTATCTTTATAGTTAATAGGAGCTTTGTCATTGTAGTAAAATTGTCCTCTAGAAAATCCCAACTCATTATTGGTGTGTTGTTTTCATTCCAGTATTTTAAGTTTTGAATTTTCCTTCCAAATGAAAAAACATTCAAATATTTTATTCACACCAAATTAAATTAACATTAACTTTCAAATTTAAAATTAATCCTTAGTCTTAACTATCATTGCATTACTTATTTTATACCATTTTTTAAATTTCTGATGTTGAGAATTCGACTCTCCTGAAATGAAAATTCAGAAGTAAATAGTAAATGGAACTAGTTTGGTAAATAAATTGGGTATGAGTTTATTTAGGTAACTGTTTCATTAAATGAAAGGATTTATTTTGGAAGAAAGTTCAAAATAGTACAAGCTTAATAATAAATACACATTATGCAAAAATATATAACAATAGAAAGTAAATTACATATAATTAAAATAATTTATCTACAAATAAAATGCTACAAGAGTTTAAATTTAGTTAAAAGTACTGTCAAAATATATTTTTATAAATAAAAAATAAAATTTATATGAAAATTGAAATCTTTTGATTATACTTGTAAACTTAACAGAAATATCATATTAACTACATATTATAAAAATAAAAAGATAAATAGAAATAAATGAAAAAGAACAAAAGATATGAGTAAAAATATAATTTTTTTATTTTCTTAATGAAAGAAAATACTCATATGTGGAATGACATGATTATAATAAAATAACCATTCTAACATAATTGTTAATAACTCTCACATAAAATAATTATTTATTATTCGTTAATATACTATAATGTTTCTCACATAAATAATTATTTATCATTTATTACTTCAAGATGGAGCATAGAGATCAATTAAACCCATTTTGGACAACAGATGTAAGAACAACTTTGGTATGAGAGATTTTGTAGTATTGATAGGGAGCAAACGAAGAACATTATGATGAAACCTTTTCTCTAACCACATGTCAATCCATTTCAATGTGTTTGGTAAGCTCATGAAACACAGGATTGACAGCTAAATGTAAGGCAGAGTTGTTGTCACAAAAAAGAACTACAGTGGCTTGAGGAACAATATATAAGTCATCCCACATCGATTAGAAATGATGTCTTTCAATAGTTTATAAATAAATGCAAACTTCACTTTACCATTCTTGATAAAACTATTTTAAATGATAATTTCTCTAAATACTTATAATTTAATGTTAGTTTAACATCTTTTACCTACCAAATCAACTTTTTAGCTATAATCCTCCAAATAATTTTTGAAGAAGTTCAGCGGGACTAATAGATATTGCCCAAAATAAAATGCTTCAGCTTTTCCTCTTTTTTTGATTAGGATAAGAACTAAGAAGTGACCAATATTATCATACTGATTTTTCTTTAAGAAATAAGGACAAGAGTGATCACCCAAATTTATCCCTAAAGATAAAAACACTGATCCTAGAAAAAAAGTATAAATTAATTGTGTAGATCCTTGATATTTTAATCTTTTCATCGAGTGAATTTTAGGATTATGGATTAAATATCTTGCATTTGTAATAAGAAGAATAAATTGGATCAAGTGAGGTTTTCAATAATCAATCTTGGAATTTCCTCTAAAAGTTAATGAGATCATGAAAAGAGAAAAAAAAAAAGAGGTTTATCTTATGGAATAACAAATTATCTTCATTTTCTTGAAGGAGTTTTGTAAAGTATCCATTGTTCAACATTCATGCACAATAATTGCATGCAACAATAACCCTGCCATGCCAAAATTGTATTTTGCTTAATTTTACTTTCTTATTCTTATATTTATGTTTACCATTTTTTGTGTTTGCAGCATTAAATTTTTCGCGGTGTGTTCTCTTGTTGGGTTGGTGGTTCTTCTCCCTGTTAATTATGGTTCCCAGGAGGTTCAAAATGGGAGTTACTTTACAATGGATTCTTTTACAATAACTAATGTTAAAATAGGTTCAAATAGGTGAGGTTGTTTTGGAAGATTTAGAAAGCGTTACTACTGTATGATTATCTTCTGTATGCTAGAGTTTATGTACTTTGATTTCTTACTCCCGTGCTATGGATGTCTAAAAGAAATGGTTTTTATGAATGGGGCATGCTAATTTTGAATCTCTATCTTCAAACAAAAAAAGTTTAATGGATGGGCTTGAATCAAATATTATTAATGAAAATAAAATAGAATATTTGAGAAGAAAATATTAAATTTGTTACCTTCGTATCAATGTGGAATAGACTCTCACTTTGAAAAGAATGTTTGATATTTAAGTGAGTCTAGTCTCACATTGAATAGAAATGAAAAAATTAAGCAGCATATAAGAAAAAAAGACCTATAAACACAATAACTTGAGGTTTTGGATTAAAGATAATGTCATTAACTTGAAGTTTTGAGTTGAAGGTGGTGTCATTCCCTTACATAGATCTTACTTTTGTCTCCATTATCAAAATGTCTTGTTATATGAAGGACTTACTAAAGTTATTCTACACCTGTACACATTCTAGAACATCTTATGTCAACTTTGGAAAGGCTATATAAGTCATATGTTTTACTCTAATTTGGTTGAAAACTCTCTTTTCGAGACCTGATAAGTCATGTCATCTAGTATGTAATTTTTTAAGAAAAGATAAAAATTTGTTGCATGGAGCGTATTTAATACATCTTTATGTTCATGCATCTTTATGTATATGCATGGACAAATGAATAATGCTTGAAGATAGAGATTTTGAAGTGAAGTTTCTCAATGGATAGAAAAAGATTCCCAATGGTTTGTTTCTCAATTCTCGATATAAAGAAACCTTCCAAGTTAAAGAAAGATAACAAAGTGGTCAAGAGTTTCCAAAATGCTGTTAATTTTATTGATCAAAGCTTTTTGTGCCTTCAACTTTACAAGAACATTATGCATGATCGTTTAGCAAACTAATAGAGTGTTCAAACCTTATATTCATTGATAGACGTTTTTCTTTATCTATTGAGCAAAACTTTGTTCCTTATAAAACTTAAATTATAAAACTTTAAATGAATTTACCATACCCTACATAGTTAAGAGCCTCTTGAAGATAATTTTACTTATAATAGTTTAAATATTAGTTTTTAAGTGGAACATGATAAATATGAGTCTTAGATTAGATCTGATTGTATATATATTGTGTTTGGAAATGGATTGGATTGAGTTGGTTTATGTGAATAGTTTTGGTTTGAGATTCCGTCTTATATTATATGATCATGTGGTTTGGATGGGTGCTTTCTTTTTAAGGCTAGTTTTGAGAAAGTTTATGCCAATATTAATTAACATTTTTTATTCTACATGCTTAGAAGATCCAAAATTTTCCAAAGTTAAATCTTTTGGATAAATGAGTGTCTCTAATTTAATTTGGTATATGTGTTTGCTAACAGAAGCCCTACAAAGGAGTTTGTTGTAAAAAGATGCTTAAGAAGGAGAGATTCATTCCTATTAACAATAGTAGGTGAAGATTTAAGTGGCCTTACTTGAGATGTAAAGAAGAAGAAGAAGATGTTCATAAGTATAAGATAGGTAGAGATAAAGGCGAGGTTAATATCCTTCAACTGTAGATGTTATAAGGAAATACAAAGAGAAATGTGGAGATTATAAAAAAATATTTTGAGAACCTTTGAGATGGTTTTGGGGTGAATTATTAACTATAATAAAATAAATTTGAACCTTTTGAGTTAGAGGGGGGAAGAGATAAAAACATTAAAGACAATCTAAGAAGGATGGAATTGTGAAAACTTGTGGTAAAAGAATTCAAACAAAAGTTAGCTTCATGGAAACATGTTTTATCACAAGTAAGGATTTATCTATTTAACTCAATGTTGGCAACTCTTCCATTATATTCATATCTCTCAATGCCTAAGTTAGTAATTGAGAAGGTATTGTAGTTGCAAAATAGTTTTACGTGGATCAAAATGGAAGAGGAAGAAAAGACCCACTTTCTTAAGTGGGATAAAGTAGGTTGGCCAAAGAACATGGAGACATATAGGACGAAAACATTCCTATGTTCGATGAAGCATTGTTGGGTAAATGGAGCAGGGAATTTAAAAACTAAGTAGTTTGATAATAATATGTCATGCAAGTTAAGGGGTGTAAAAAAAGTTTGATGTTTAGCATGGAAAATAAAAATAAAAGTGTAGCTCTAAACAATCTTATAACATATTTTTATTATTTTAGAACCAAAAAAAAGTTATGAGATAAGAAAAAACAAGACATGAGTTGATCACACATAGAAGTGAAATTTTAGTTAGAGGGTAAACATGTTTGAATAAAAAAAGAATCTGGTATTAAATCTAAATGATAATGGAAATGAAGAAGGTGTATAGGTCCAAGGACAATAAAAAGATTTTGAATGAGAAAATAAATGGGGTATACTTAATTAAATCATCTTATAACATTATTTAAAAGATTAAAATAGGTAATCAATGAAACAAATTTTCATAATAATTTGGAAGGAGAAAATCCCTCTAAAAATTCAATTATTCCTATGTAGATTGATAATGGGCAGACTACCAACAAAAGACCAATTACTGAGAAGAAATTTGTCACACATTAATGATGACCTAAATTGTCCATTATTTGGAGAAGAAAAAGTGTTAGGAAGTGTGGAAGAAATGCTATGATCCAGTCAATCTCAACATTGTTTTAACAATCTACCTTGAAAAAACACTTCTAGCAACAAGCAATGATGGATAGAGTATTTAATAATGAAATTTGAGAGATTATGTAGAATGCAATAAATTGAAGGGAAATGTATCATTACATCTTTAGAAATTTTTTAGTGGAAAGATATGATTAAATAAATGAAATTGTTCTATTGAGTATGTCTAATATGATTAACCTCTTAAATTGTCGCCAACTTATATAATGGTGTTATAATAAAAAAAGATATATTAAAATATAAAATATATTAAAATATAAAAATATAAAAATATAATTAAATATAAAAAATTAAAAAAATTGAAATTATAAATTTAAACATAAAATGAAGTAAGAGGAAAGATTAATAATGCAAATTATAATTAAATTATGATATAAATATTTACAATTCATCAAATATTTATCAGGAAGTCCAACTACAATACATACAAAATAGTCAATTTTATGTAATTTGAAATAAGGATTATCAGTATAAATACACAAGTTGAATTCTGATATCTAATACCATGATCTAATAAGGAAAACGACATACTCAACCATAGGAATAAGTAAAAAAAATGTTCATATTATTGAAGTGGAGGTCTCCGATAAACAATAATCAATATAAATAATATTAAATTTGCTTTCAAATTTAATTATTAATTTTTCTAAGTTTTTTTTATTTTGCTGATTTATAAATTCATTTTCTCTCACTATTATGCAAAATAAAATAATCAAACAAATATTAATATATAATTACATAAAACTAGCAATCTAATCTTTTATATTATCTCCTATTACAATTTTGATAATAAATTTTATATTTTTAATATATTTTAATTTTATTTTACTTTAAAATTATCTATTGATCTTTTTAACAATTATGTGTATAATAATTTCTATATAGATATTAATTTTAACATAAATAATAAAATAATAAAAAACTAAGTCGACTCAATTTCTTAAAAAGTATTTTAAATCATAACATCTTGATATAAAATATAAATTTTAATTAACATTAATTAAATTCATGTATATTTATTCGACTTCATTCTAGATGAAGTTATTTCAATATCATACTTCACTTTAACATAATGACATGAAACTGATAAATTCTTTTCAGGGTTTAGGATTATTATAGTAAGTATATAGATTATATCTTTCAAAATCTACCTCCTATAACAAATATTGT
>Ga0209489_107111_pt1 | contig 17118 bp, 3 predicted proteins | sample SiratrowhiteBW_FD_187527 | JGI IMG/M metagenome (GOLD analysis project Ga0209489, IMG submission 187527) | Root nodule microbial communities of legume samples collected from California, USA - Siratro white BW (SPAdes) (version 2) | ecosystem: Host-associated > Plants > Roots > Nodule | place: USA... | reverse complement strand
AGAAAAAGGATTAAAAAAAAAAAAAAAGTTAAATGTGAATTTCATGGTGTATCAATGGTCACTTCAAAATGTCTATTGTAACTTTTATTTAAGTAATTTTTATTTAAAATATTGTTTTTATCTTTCTTAAACAAATTACGAATAATGATTTATTAAATAATTGGCTTAATTAATTAGAACGTGAACAAGTTTGTTCTTGATTGTTTAATTGCTCAATTTTAGTTGACGATGTTATCGGGGATTTAAGTTGAAATAATTTGATGTTGATTTTCGAAAAACAAGTAGAAAGATTTTCAAACACATCTATTTAGGATTTGTTGATTTGTTAATCATATTTTAAGTAGAAATACATCTAGAATAGATTATCTGATTTCAAGAAGAACATAAAGATAATTATAATAAATATTTAAAAAAAAATACATTTATAGATATTTATATTAGACATTTGAACTAATAGGTGATTATCTTATTATGAATAAGACTAATAACCAAAAATTGTATAATTTTTGGATTATTTGAATTAATTTGTATTATTTAGATTTACAAGTAGTTACCAATATATTATATACAAGTAATATTATATTATATTTTATATATTTTTTTATTAATTATTTGTTTCTATATTTTTCGAGTAGTGGGTAATACAGTTTACATATTAAAAATTAGATAAATATTATTAACCATTTTAATTATGTGAGAATCATAGCTACTTTGCTTTTTGTAATTTTCCTTCATTATAAAAAATATATATAATTTATGTATTATTAAATTATTAATGTTCTGCATTAAATGATTTAATTTTTAGATATTAAATAAAAAAAATGTGACATAGAAGCTTGTAGGAATTTATCCAGTCATTACCTATGTTAAAAATCGAAGGATAAGACAATATGATTAAAACGGTGTGTTTTCATGTGCACTAAAATCAAACACGTAAAACTGTAAAAACTAAAATTGAGTCCAAAATTAAAAAAAAAATAAATCTTAAAGTGAAGCTAAAAGGGTGAGACAAAGAGATCAATGAGAACATCGAAGTAATCATTCTAAAAGTTTTAGATAAATTAAATGAGCTAAATTTAAAAGAAGAGTGGCAAAGACTCACAGAAAAAGAGAGATGGGAAAAAGGAATGCTACAACAGAAATACTCAACATTAGAAAAAGCATAGGAGTTAGTTTATAGAAAAAAAGAAAAAAAAAAGTGCACACTGATTCTCGATTCAGACCGAGGCAGAAGAACCATTTTCAAGCAAGCTTAGCGTGGCAAGAACGAAAGTAACACAGTTCTGCATGCACCAGAATTGTTCTTTTACCAATATAAATAAGGATAAATTTATCATATCATATATCAAAATTTAAATTCTGTTTACGTAGTTAGTTCAATACTTATAATCATTAGAGTTTTTGAGTAGTAATTGTTTTCGTAAAAGTATTTTATATTTGTTGAAAAAAAAACCTTTATCGTAGTTTTAACGTTAAATATAGTCGTTTTTTTATGGTGTAATGTTATTACTATAAATAAACAAAGATATATGGTTGAATGGTGTGTGTGAATGTGTTTTTTTTTTTCTGCATTACATAATTTATATTATTATTTAGTTTACTAGCGTTATATTTTAAGCTATTAGCAATCAAATAATATAACAATATTAATATGTCTTATATTTAAAAATACATAATAATTTTACCACACTAATCAACATATTGTAACCCAATATGTGGATTGAGTATGAAATTACGTTAAATCGTGAGAAAAAGAGCATTGTCACTCAAACTAGAATTACCTAGCTATTTTAAAATGGCTTCCAATAAGGGGTATATATGATTTATACCAAACGATACTAATTAACATAATGAAGGTATGATGTATACGTTAATGAAGTGATGGTTATTTTAAACTTGGTTGAGAATATTTTGCAATATTAATAGTAACATGAAAATATTAAATAAAAAAATTAAATAATTGAAACTATGAAATTCAACTAAAATAATTGGTATTCAAATAAAAATTATAAAAATGTAGAATTTATGTCGATTAGTACTATTGTCAAAACTGAATATAGTTGTTGGTTAGTTATAGTTAACAACTATTGAATTATGATTAAAAACCAAAAATTGATATTTAAATATAATTATTTATAATTGAATATATATTTTATTAATTAGTCTTATTATTGGACAAAAACTTATAAATGCATACCAGCATGAAAGAAAATATTTACTTAACACTCAATTGTTCTTTATATTTTTACTAGCTAATAATGTGTTTCGAACAATTTTATTGTGAAAAAAAATAATCAACATTTGGTGGTTAAACTAAAAGAACAGATAATTAATTCTATGATATCACTGTAATCTTATATATTATCTGAACACATATGCTGCATTCAAGAAGAAAATAAAGTAGAAAAATAAAGGATTTTATGACTTATTTGATAGTATAAAAAGTAAAAGTAAAAGAAAAAAACTTGAAAGTGATACAAATGTCCAAAATACATAAAAAAAAAAAAATTGTATGATAAGTAAAAATAATATCCTTATTATTTTAAAAGCCTAATGTTCCATATTTCTTTTCAAAATGAGAGGGAGCAAGTATGAAGGTGGTGATCCTAAACAGATTTGCAATATCCATTTGAGACACTCTGAAGGACACCCTACTCTATTTTGGAATATTCATTGTTACTAACATTCCCATCATCATGTACCAGAGGTGCTACCCACACTACCATCCATCAAAACGCATCTTCATAATAAGGTTGAAATAAAACATTCCCCATTCACTATATGAATACTACCAACATGTATAAGTGTTCTTATTAATTGTTTACATTTGGACAAACTAAGATATTTTCAATGGTGTTGCTAGATTGTAAATATCTAACACTGCATAGATAAGATCAATAACATTATTATTTTAAAAAATAATTAATCTTGAAGTTAATCATTACTTTGTCTTTTTTTAACACAAATTTTGTTGAATATAGTTAACTTTCATCCTGAAAATCTCAATTAGTTTTTTTTATTGTACGATATTATTATGTATCTAATATAATGTATCATTATAATTTAGAGATTTCACAAAATTCTAGTTTAATGTTTATCACACCTCAACATTTCACTAACATTTTACGGTACCTATTGAAACATAATTATTTATCATAAGTCCTAATTTAGTAATTACTCACACCACCATTCACATTTTTTTTATAATTTATCAATGGTACTCAATGATCTATACATACATATATTTTTATCATAAAATCGACAATACTTCATTATTTTCAATCAACATTAATTAATATAATACTTAAAGAAATTTTATTTGGTGTATTAAGAGAATGTAATTGATTAAATTTGAATTCATAAAAAATGATTCACTTTCTTAGGTAAATTTATGAAAGTTGTTGGATGAATAATCCTTTGCTAAAAAAATTAAGTCAGAATTGATCTTTTATTCTTTGAATGAGATTCGTTCAGTCTTTGTCCATTCAACGAATTATTCAGAACCATAATTCTACCTAAAATAGATATTCAATCTCAAACTATCAATTATAACTATTTTTGTACCTCAATACAACTTCTTTCATCAATCATAATCCCCACTATATTATCAAATGATTATATTCATATTCAACTCTAAAATTCATTCCAACGTCATCAACATTGTTAATCATACATCATAACATTGTCCTATCATCAAGGTTGTAAATCATATACCATAACACTCAACTACAATAATGTGTATATTTCCAACTTATATCACAATTCAACTACAATCAAGTATGTATTTCCAACTTATTCAAATGTTGAATGAAACTTAATTTTACACCCAATTGTAACAAATTTATCCAAAATATGTCCATCTAACACTATAACAAGTTAACATAACACCTTACTATATATATATAATTCACAACCAATTATGATAGTGATTATATAACCAATGTGCTCAACAAGTCAAAACTATATACTTTTAAAAGATAGTTTAACTCTTCTTGCCTTAACTTTTATGTTCTTCGTTGCAAAAGATTAGAAGAATCCTAACTTCGTCATGAGAACTTTGGTTCACTAATAAAATATATCATTACAAAACATATACTAACCTAGACACATCTATAATCCTAACTTCGTCACGAGAACTTTGGTTCACTAATAAGGTATATCATTACAAAACATATACTAACCTAGATACATATATAATGCTTCCCAAAACTATATACATGCAAAATGTGAAAGAAAAAATAAAATCTAAATATTTGAGGGAAAAGAGCTTATGAAAACACATTTTTGTTTGGTTCATATTGTTTTTATTTTTGATTATCTATACATAACTGTAATTTGATTGTGAGAAAATGTTGAAAATCTCACATCAACTAGAGATAAGGCATTTCAATAGTTTTATAAATGGGTGCAAACCTCACTTTTCAAGCTGGTTCGAGTTGAGCACTCTCGACGTGAGGGGGTGTGTTGGAAATCCCACATCGACTAGAGATGAGACTTTTTAATAGTTTATAATATAGGTGTAAACCTCACTTTACAAGCCGGTTTTGTAAGGTTGAATTATGCTTAAATTTCATTTCTTGAGATAGTATCAAAGTTTATCCTAGCACGGTTGTTAGGCCTATTGGGTCACCCATTATCGGGCTGCTATCGGACCCTTAGGCTTAAATTCCACTTCTTTAGAGAAAAAAAAAATAAGAAATTGTTTAAAAAAATTAAAGTGAAGGTTAGAAAAAAATAGAAGAAAGAAAAAAATTAAAAAGAAAAAAAAGGAACAAGACCCAGATTTTACATTTTTAATATATACTGCACTATAGAGAAGAAATCGGTGTTTCTTTTATAAGATATTTTATAATTTAAATGAAATATTAATTTTATTTTTTTATTAAATATTATGAGTATATATTTTTATTAATGTAAACTAAGAAACGAATTTTAAAAATTATTAATTAGGAAGATAAATTTAGTATTGTTTTAAAAGTTAAATCAAAATTGAATTACTTATCTTTATTGATTTTCATTTATATTAGATAAGGACATGAAGAAGTAGAAAAGTTACGTTTATTTATTTCAATCGTTAACATTGTTGATGACTTTCCACCACAGAAGTTCGTGCGTGCATGTTGGAAGCTTTGCTTATTACTTTAAAAATGACGAGAATTCCAGGAAAATAGGGAAACAAAAGGTATAAGACTTACACCAGCATGTGGGAACTTTGAAAAAGAAATGTGTTGTTTTGAAGAACATTGTTTAACATACGTGAAAATGACAAATAACTTACACGTAATTAATGCAAGTTCATGAGTATTTATTCTAAAAATTAATTGGTTTTTTCTATAAGTTATGAACAATTTTAAAGCTGTTTTCAGTATATTAGTATGACTTTAATATATTATTGCATAACATCGTTTTCCATCCCATAAACCATATTGAAGTTAGAAAAATGGTGGAGGTGTTTTTATAAATAAATTATTGTAGTATGTGAATATTAGATTGATTGGACTAATAATAGACATATTATTAGTGTGATATGCTATATTTGTTGCTCCTTCAACTATTCAGATATTAAGATCTATCTCTCTTATAGCTAATTTAATATGTGGATTACATTACTTTGATTAGTAATTAATATACTATATATTAATACTTAGTAATCACGAAACAAAAAAATATAAGTGTTCATAATAAAAATAATAAAGCAAAATAATTTATTTTATATTTAATTTATATAAAATAAAATAAAAAATAATGGATAACACATATTTTATATATATATATATATATATATATGTATATATATATATATATATATATATATATATATATATATATATATATATGGACTTTTGGAGGACAGAAATTCTTTAATAATGTGAAAACTCTATATCTCTCAATGTTGAAACTAATCTTTATTATCTAACTATTTTAACGTATGAAAGAAAATAAATGTATATTCAAAATATAATTTTTATGTTACTTTGGATAAGAATTAAAAAATTATTTTATTTCTAACAAATCAATAAGAAAATCACAAAACATTCTATTTTTAGATATATATAAACATTTGTTATTTGTTAACAAATGAATCGAAAAAAATACAATAAAAATTGTTTTTTTACAAACAAATTTAATAAAGAATTACAATATGTTATATTTCTAAATATATAACAACTTTAGTTATTACAAGTCTCTCAATAAAACTATTTTTTTTATAATAACTATATTTTAAGTGCTAGCAAATAATATAACGACATTTCATGATTACGTTATATTTTCTATAATCAAATATTACTTTATTTGACAAAGACTATAATACTCATTTATACGTGACTTTGTTGGTTTAAAATTAAGGTATATCTAAGAATACTTCTCAATGTCCAAATAATATAATGTCAGATTTTAATTTCCAAAACTTTAACTACAAGTAATATAATATTTTCTTCCATCCTTTGCAACTCTAAATTTACTTTAGAGTATAATATGATGTAATAAGTTAAGTTATCACGAATAATTTAAGAAAACTGTCTTTTCAACCTTTATTTATTTTATTCCTTTTAAATACACATTAATCCAACAAATATATAATTATATCCAATATTTATTTAACAAGTGCTTTAGAACATTAAGTGTCTAAAATTAAAATATAACAAATAATCTTTTAATTAACTTGATAATCTCATGTAAAATAAAATATTTATTTTCTTCATAAAATTTCTCATTATTTGAGTTGATTGAATGATGATACCCATATGTTTATCAATTATACTATTAACATTTATCTAATAAATACTATCACACATTGATTTATTTGGATTATTATTATCCTTTTTATAATAATCTTATTGGATTAAAATTATAAAAGACTTGTTTTTCATTAATTTCTATTACTATCATAATCTCATTGTGATAATACATCTTAAATTATAATCAAGAACTTTATTAAAATAATTATTACATCAAATAATATATATACAATAAAGAAAATAATATATTTTAAAAATATAGAACTAAGTAATTAAACCTTGAATAGATGTATTTATTCCTACCACGTCATACTAGCATAATCTTACCTTACTCTCCTCCATTGTAATATTTTCTATGTTCATCATCTAGATTGCGGTCTCCCTTATATTTTCTACTCTCTTTACTATGTTACATCCTCTTATCTATTGTGTCACTTTCCCTAGAAGTTCGCAAACACCAAACCACAAAAGACCCTTTGTCATGAGCATATCATTCCTCATGTTCTTTCCTCCCAACACATCTCCCTTTACCAAGGTGGTAACTAGGTCATATTTTTTAGTTCCACTTTGACTATGAATAAAACCAAATTATGATATATAGGTTAAAGTGCAATTCTCACCTTACAAACTGATTTTTTGAGGTTGATTTAGGAATAAATTCACTTATTAATATGTTATTAGAATTATTTAGAGTTTATTCTAGTCGAATTCATTCGTAACTATTATGTTACCACTATTGGACTCTTATTAGACTAACCACCAATATTTAATCATACACTTAAGATGTTAATTTGATATAAGGAGGTATGTTGAAAATCTCATATCAACTAAAGACCAAATTATATATATATAAAAGTGGAGTGTAATTTTCACTTTATAAGTTAATTTTGTGAAGTTCAATTGGATATAAACTCACTTATTACGATATATTTTTTTAATTAAATTATTCAATTATTATTACAAATGGATATAACTTATAGTAGAGATTTAGTTAAGTTATTTAATTATATTAGAAATTTAAAAACTTTTTAAATAATTTTATATATTTTATTTATTTGAAACATGGGTAAAAGATTGTTGTTTGGTTTGTAAATTTTAAAGAATTATATTTGGTTATGTTTTATTTGTTGTTAAAATGTCAAATTTTTATTATAGTAAGTGGGAAAGTCTACAAAATGAGAAAAAAATATTTAATTATGTATTCATAACCTTTAGTTAAATTTATTAATATTTTGGTTAAATTTTAGAATTTAGTATTTATTATATATGGTTCCAATTTTTTTAATGTGTCAAACTATTATACTTTTCTAATCATAAAATAATGTCTTTCCAAAATAAGATATAATCCCACATTTTTTAGAGGTCCATACATAAAACATGTTATTCTTATGTAATTATGAAACAAATTTAGACGAATGTAAGTTGAATGAGTGAAGAATATGAGAACATGTTAAAAAGTTTATACAATTTACTAAATAAAATTTGATAGACATTAAAAGAAGTTGTTATTATTATGTTTTTGTTTTAAGATGTATTATTTTATATGCTTTTTTAACTACAATATTTATTATTGAGAGAACTTTACAATTGATTTAGAATATGAAAAGTGATAGTTTGAATCAATTTGATGAAAATAACTTCAATAAATAATAATTTTTACATCAATTTTATGCATGGAAACATTTTACACTATCCACCAGATGTGGAATCTCACTTATTTCTATTAAAACTCTCAATTTGTTACATTAATAATATTTACCTCAGTTCATCAATTCATTTAAAATATCTAAAGTATAGATATAAAATATTTTATTACAATTGTAATAATTTCTAATGAGATGAATTTAAAAGAAAAAAAAGTCACCAGGTCTTTTGGAATAATAATAAGATTTGATATATAGTTTAATGTGTAGCATGTCATGATGATGTGATTATAAAAGTAGTAAAGTGAATGATATTCAATGGATCATACATATTAGTAGCTTTTAATATTGGCTTAGAGAAGTCATGTTAATCCTCGTACAATGTATTGATGGATGGCTTTCTCCCTCATACAATGTATTGCTATATTTTTGTTGGTAGAACTATGTATTTTTGATGGCTTGAAAAAAGATGTTTGACAATTAAGTTAGGTATACAGTAAAAAAATGAAAGAGAAACAAGAGGGTTACTTCCCCATAATGTGTGGGAATCTAAGTTTAAATCTTGTTTAAGAAACATATATTTAGTGTTTTGATAATTAATCTAAAATTTGAAACATAAAAGAAGAATTATATTAAATTTAATGTGTTTGTGTAACTTATAATAATTATAATAATAATGAAGAGAAAGAAAGAAGTGGAGAGAGATTGGAGAAGGCAATGGTGAAAGTGGGTCATGGGAAGTGAAATAGGTCCATGCCTCTATAATTCCATTTTGCCACCCCATTCCCAAAGCTCACATAAAGTCAATTATGATTTTACACTTTCTACAGAGTTGTTAATTACCACCTAAAACTAGCCTTCATTTTCATTTCTACTCTATTCTATTACTTCCAAATTCCCTTCATTATTACCACTTGCTTAAAGATCCTGCTAAAACATACTCCACAATATAATAAATAACAACAAAAAGAAAAACTGCTTTTTCATCCTTCTACAAAAACCTCAACACATAACCATTAATCCATTTTAACTTGTTTTTGAAAGAGTAAATGATTCTTGAAACAAAATTAGGGTTCTAAGAGTGGTAATTTAACCAAAGGGAGATAAAAAAAGGTGGCTGGATAAATCTGTAAATTTTTGGAAGGAAGAGAAAATGAAGAGAGCTAGCAATAGCAATCCTAGGAGATTCCGTTATGTGAGGATGAATGGAGGGTATATGCGTCACACAAAAAATCAAAAAACTTTTCTTACACAATTACTCACTAACAACTGACCTAGCCAAAGCTGTCTCATTAAACACTCTCTTTTCACCTTCCTTTTTAAATTCCATTTAAGTTTTTAATTAATATTTATTATTAGTGAATTATTTATAATTTATAATATTTATTTATTTCCGTTAAAATTGAAAATAATAACACTCCCTGACTTGGCATTTCTGTTCTGTTCTCTCTCTTTCTATGCGCTTAGCTTCTGTGCTCTCTATGATTCCCACTCATATTTTCCCAAACAGCACAAAAAGAGAAAACAAAAGCGAAAAAGAGGGGAGAGAGATAGAGGAGATTAAATCCTTGAGAAACTCACCGCCGGCGACTCTTCTCTTCTCACTGAAGTAATAATGCACAGGCGACTCCTATTGAGCATCGCACGCGCCGCCGCAAAAATGCACTAATTCCGGAGCTGTCGGAGTGAACAAAAAACCACCACAGTCGCACCACCGCAGAGTTAAGAGAGAATGCGCGAAGCACTCGCGTGCGATGTGGCCGGCGCGGCGCCGTCTCCGACGCCACCGGTGGTTGCGGCGGGGCGGAGCCGTTCGCAGGGATTTCCGCGGCGAGTGACGCCCGCGACGCTGCCTCCGGCGCCGGTGTTTGGATCGGCGGTTGAGCGTGTTCTACCGAACGGTGACTTCTACGCCGGGAGCTTCTCCGGCAACGTGCCTCACGGATCGGGGAAGTATCTTTGGACGGACGGATGCATGTACGAGGGGGAGTGGAAGCGGGGAAAGGCCTCCGGCAAGGGGAAATTCTCGTGGCCCTCGGGCGCGACCTATGAAGGCCAGTTCAAATCGGGTCGCATGGAAGGGTTTGGAACCTTCGTCGGATCGGACGGCGACACCTACCGCGGGTCTTGGATCTCCGACCGGAAACACGGGTTCGGGCAGAAGCGCTACGCGAACGGGGACTTGTACGAAGGGTGGTGGAAGCGCAACGTGCAAGACGGTCACGGCCGTTATGTCTGGAAGAACGGGAACGAGTACGTCGGGGAATGGAAGAACGGCGTGATTAACGGCAAGGGCGCTCTGGTGTGGGCCAACGGGAACCGTTACGAGGGGCAGTGGGAGAACGGGGTCCCCAAGGGTCTCGGCGTTATGAAGATTCACCATCGTTTGCTCTGGGGCGAGAATTTCAGTGTCAAACGTTTCTCCGTTGAAGGAAGAGGGAGCGTGAATAATGACAAGAGTTTCCCCAGGATTTGCATCTGGGAGTCGGAGGGTGAAGCGGGAGACATCACGTGCGATATTATCGATAATGTGGAAGCGTCCATGTTTTACCGTGACGGAACGACGTGGGATTGTGAAGATTTGAGAAGGAACCCTTGTTGTTTCGCCAGCGAAGTGAAGAGACCCGGTGAAACAATTTCCAAAGGGCACAAGAATTATGACTTGATGCTTAATCTGCAATTGGGGATAAGGTGAATGAAGAGCTTCGGCTTTATTGATTCAAGTGTTATTGCGAACTGGCCATGATTTTTTGTACTGAGCTTTTAAATTGCGCAGGTACTCTGTTGGGAAGGAGGGTTCCACACTGCGGGAGCTTAAGCAGAGTGATTTTGATCCGAAGGAGAAGTTCTGGACTAGGTTTCCCTCCGAGGGGTCCAAGATTACGCCGCCGCATCAGTCCGCCGAGTTTCGATGGAAGGACTATTGTCCGGTGGTTTTTAGGTGTGTAGAATTTTTGGAGGGTGTGGTGTAGTGTGGTGTGTGGTGGATTTTTAATTTACTGAGTTTCGGTTTTTGGATTGTAGGCATTTGAGAAAGCTGTTTCAGGTGGATCCTGCTGACTACATGTTGGCTATATGTGGGGATGATGCTCTTCGGGAACTTTCTTCTCCTGGGAAAAGTGGAAGCATCTTCTACTTGACTCAGGATGATAGATTCATGATAAAGACAGTGAAGAAATCTGAAGTCAAGGTTAGATACATGTGTTCTAAAGCTTGTAGAGTTGTGTCTTGTTTAAGTCCTGGAATGAAATTCCGGTAGTGTGAAACTCCCCATGACAAAATGGATAGGTTTCTTTGTTTTCTACCCTGGGGTATATGGGTGGTAATGTTTTTTGTGAATGGGTCAACTTGGGGTTTTGGAAGGGAGGACCTGTTTTATTGGTTTGGTCATTCATGTTTTATGATTTAACATGAATTCTTACCTTCTTTATCATACTAGGAATCTTTTGCTTGGTACTTACATACACTGATGCTTGATTCCGGTGTTCTACTTTTAGGTGCTTCTTCGGATGCTTCGAAGTTATTATCAACATGTTTCTCGATATGAGAATTCACTGGTGACAAAATTCTATGGGGTGCACTGTGTGAAGCCAATTGGAGGCCAGAAGGTATATAGTTTGGTAGATGTGTTCTAGCTGTTTGGAGGGGTCATCCCATCTTCAGTTCTTGACTTTTAATTGTTTGTTGAAAATCAGATCCGGTTCATTGTGATGGGCAATCTTTTTTGTTCCGAATATCCAATTCATAGACGATTTGACTTGAAAGGATCTTCACATGGCCGCACCACAGATAAACCTGAGGAGGACATTGATGAAACAACCACTCTAAAGGACCTTGATCTCAACTTCGCGTTTCGTGTACAAAGAAATTGGTTTCAGGAACTCATCAAGTAAGTTACTGTACTTGTTTGTCCTATCCTTTGCATATATACACTTGTAGGGGTTTGAATAAGATACATGTATGCTGACGTCGTTCTCTCATTGTGTTCAGACAAATTGAGCTGGACTGTGAGTTCTTGGAAGCCGAGAAAATTATGGATTACAGTCTTTTAGTTGGCATTCATTTTCGTGATGATAATACGTGTGACAAAATGGGCCTGTCACCTTTTCTCCTGCGCACTGGTATCTATCTGCCATCCACTTGAGTGCATATAGACGAAAGTTTATGTTACAAAAATTTAAAATTCATTTGTTTTCCCCCTTCAGGCAATAGGGACACTTATCAGAATGAGAAGCTCATGCGTGGTTATCGCTTTCTTGAAGCAGAGCTGCATGATAGAGATCGAGTTAAATCTGGAAGGTAAGTGTCCTATGTTCTAGTTCCTTACTATTAGTGTGGACAGAATTTTTCAGTTTTTAATTTATAAAAAGATTGCATTCTTATAAAACCTGCTTTTATTGTTAAATTGAATGCGCATATTCCCGTGATCATTTAGAATATAGCCATGGTGAAACGAGAATTGTTTCATTCGGAGATGTATTGGTGCTTGAGCAAAATTGGTCCTACTGCTATCAGGGTGAAAATAATAGATAGATATGTATCATGTTACCACTTGAAAGCATCACAAACTAAGATGTTTGTGACTTCTACGCCCTTGCAAGTTGCAATCTTAAGCTATAACCCTGTTGGCATTAATATTTAATAATTTCTTCATTTTATTCGAAATTTTTCTTGATAATAATTGGAAGTAGTTTGCATTATTTTAGCAAGTCAGTGGGCATATAGTATTGCAGGCAATTGTTGTTAGTGGGGCTCATGTAGGCAGTGGTCCCGATTCATTAATTCAAATTCGTATTTCTAATTTATTTTTTGGCCTGACAATAGATGTATTGAGTCAATTATGGTTGTTTCAATACTTTCTCTGGATTCATGATTTTTCTGTATCTATCGTATACATACGCCTAGCTTATTCGGGCAGAAACAATTCCGACGTCTACTTTCTCAATGATTTTGAAATTGCAAGTTTTTATTTACTATTTTGTTACTTTCCCATACCATTCAAGGTTGTTTGACTTTTATTTGAATGCATATTTATGGCATGTATTGAGTAGGATTCTTGTTTCAGGAAATCATTAATTAGGCTAGGAGCCAATATGCCTGCAAGAGCGGAGCGAGTGGCACGGAGGAGTGACTTCGATCAATACACCACTGTTGGAATCAGCCATTTGACCCCTTATCGGAGTGGGGAGACATATGATGTGATTCTATATTTTGGAATTATTGACATTTTGCAAGATTATGATATCAGCAAGAAGCTTGAGCATGCTTACAAGTCATTGCAAGTTGACCCTTCTTCAATTTCTGCTGTTGATCCAAAGCTCTACTCGAAGAGGTTTCGTGATTTCGTAGGGCGAATTTTTATTGAAGAGAGGTAGCAGATTGATTGGCACGGAATGAGGCTCAAATATTTCTTCCTGAAGGTGAAGAAGATTCCTGATTGTTCGTAACATTCAGGAAAAATTGCTTCAAACTTGAAACCCATTGCAATGATCTTGGAGTTGACTGGTTAAGATGCAACTCTACGGTCAAGTGGCTGTCGGAAGGTCACTGGAATTGGGGTTTGTTTTATGGCTTAGTTTTAAAAATTGTGATGGTATGCTGAAGGAGGGGAAAACTTGTACATGAAGATGGGGATGAAGTTCGATTATTTTCATTACTTCTTTGGTTTAGGAAAAGGGGTTGGGCTTGTTGAATTTTTTGTGGTTACTGCATAGAAGATGAATATATGATGGAGAGATAAGAAAGAGGGAACGGCGTGGAGTGTTTCCCTGAGCTTTGATTCAAAATGCGTGGATAAGTAGGAAATAAGGAAAATGTACAGTGTTTATACAAAGGATGGATAGTTGAAGGAAATTATTAATTTTATTTTGTATTTTGATCATTATTCTTGAATTATTGAGAGACATTTTGAGTAGGCGTGTTATGTTGAGGGAGTGAGATGGAGTGTCCAATTCTTCTCTTCCACACACCAAAGTCTCTTATCTGATGAAAGAAACATAAATAAGTGGGGCTTCATTGCGGGGTTGAAGAAAATTAAAAACTGGGGTCGTTGGGTTAGCTTTTGCAGTGAAAGCGAGGGCGTTGGGCTTCAAAGTGTGTTGAGGGCATGAAAAGCAGAGAAAGGAGGAGAGAGAGACAGAGATGTCTCTCATGCTTTTCACTGTTTATGTGCCTCTCAATCTAGTTATTTTTTTACCTTAATTTAGTAAAAAATTGACCGAGTTTTGTAATGGTTTGGGTTTGCGAGAAAGAAACCAAACGTACCTATACCAGTAATCACATCACGTGGTGGAACCTGCTCTGATTGCTCCATTAAATCTATCTCGGTAACAAGTAAAATTGTTATTATATGTCGTGTGATTGAAGGCACTGTAAAATTAGCACTTAGCAGTAACAGCAACAGCAAGCACTGCTTCTGCTCTGCTGTTGTGTTTGACCTTTGTTCTCCTTTGAAACGATTATAGTGTATGTCTGCTGGCTCAGTCTGAGTGGCTGGCCCCATTGCCATTTGTTTCTCTTTTCATGAAGCTAATCAGCATTATGGATTTCAAGCGTGTCTTCCACGTCCTTTCATTCCACTCTCCCTTCAAACAAACCTTCCTCCTACACTTCATTTACATCTACAATCCTAAAAATTTGATGGTGGTTGCATAAGTGCCCCTAGGTCGAGGAATGGGACCTGGATCCCACGTTCCAATTTTTAAAATAGTAGTGATGCAAACAAACAGGGATTAGGCAAAAACATTAAGTAGCCGTACAACAACAATTCCGGAACTGGTTTCTCAACGTGTCTCCATATGTTGTTTGAATCGCCTTTCGTTGTACTTTTCCATCACCCCACTTTTTCCACGTGCATTTCAACCCATAAACCAAATGCATTCCCAACACTTCCTAAAGTAATGATCCCTTTACTACCACCAAAACCAATACTCCGTCACTCACTGTTACTCTTCTTAAAATAATCCCATTTCCCCTTCTCACCCCTTTAAAAACACCTCATTCATCTCGTTTTCTGCTCAAATAGATTTCCCAACACACAAAATCCATCTCTCCAATCCCTAATCATGCCTCTCCTAACCATTTTTTAGTTTACTCCCCACTTTCACCGTTCTCATTTCAAGCTCATTTATAAATATATTCAAATTTCAAAACAAACAATACTTTAATACGGTAAGTTTAAGATATTCAAGGAATTTGCAGTGATCGGAAGCATGTACAATGTATAAACTATTTAATTCCGGTGGCTAGCAATAGCATGTGTTAAACTTGCATTACATCTCATTTTGCAGGCTGTGACATATTGCCTTTAGTTTAATGTATATTATAATAGTCTTTAAAATGGGATTTGCAATCTGGTTCCGTACATTTTGAAAACTTTTGATTGAGTCAACACAAGTTAGCCAAATCCAATGGAAAGTGTACATTGGAGACTGCAACACAAACAACCCAATTGCAGAATAATCAATTAATTGAATTGAAACCATCGTCATGGGAATGCCGAATGCATATATATAAATAGATTTAACTCAACCAAATCCCTAAGATCTGTACTCAATTGGCTCATGATGCAGGATCTGTCTGTTTGGAATCGAAGAACAATAACAAAATAACATTCAGGAACACCCAAACAAGGGAAACAAAATAAGGAAACTTTGCCAGACATGTATTCATGTAAACTAAGAGTTAGGCATATGGAAATGGAAGCAACATTTACAGAATTATTATTTACTAATATTTTTGTTTATTTCCTTATTCTAATTTTCCGAGGAATAACATCATTGTATTGTAAAAAAATATTAATCAAGCGAGAAAATATTGTTATAAATTAATTTCCAATTGTCCTTGTAAGATTCAACTAAAATTCTCATGAATAGTAAAATATCAGTGATCAATTAGATGTATAAAATGTAATAAATTTATTTGAATTGTCCAAAATTTGACCTCATTGGAACTAAAAAAAATGCACAATGGAAGGCCTGTAAAGTAAGGGTGGCACATGGGACAGACACTACCGCTACTTTATCTACCTAGGTTGTGGTAGTAGATACATGTGTCTCTGCATGCCCAAAGGAAATTTCAAACCATTTTAAATTAATAAATAGTTACACAAATCATAAAGAACATGGTCAATTGTGAGTTGTGAAGAAAAAGTGGGAAATAAATGTTCAATAAAGAATGAAAGGAACATAGTCAAATAGTTGGATACCAACACAATGTACATTATGGTCCAGGTTGTGTTGTCGTTTTGGTGAGAGTTGTGTGAAATGTGACAATAGAATCTAAATATATACGAGTTAAATATAGTTGTACTGTGTTTGTTTGTATGTGTGTTACAGAACATTTACACACTGATTCTCGATTCAGACCGAGACAGAAGAACCATTTTCAAGCAAGCTTAGCGTGGCAAGAATGAAAGTAACACAGTTCTGCATGCATCAGAATTGTTCTTTTACCAATATAAATAAGGATAAATTTATCATATCATATATCAAAATTTAAATTCTACTTACGTAGTTAGTTCAATACTTATAATCATTAGAGGTTTTTTGAGCCGTAATTGTTTCCGTAAAAGTATTTTATATTTGTTAAAAAAAAAAAACCTTTATCGTAGTTTTAACGTTAAATAGAGTCCTTTCTTTATGGTGTAATGTTATTACTATAAATAAACAAAGATATATGGTTGAATGGTGTGTGTGAATGTGTTTTTTTTTTTCTGCATTACATAATTTATATTA
>Ga0209489_107109_pt1 | contig 17121 bp, 10 predicted proteins | sample SiratrowhiteBW_FD_187527 | JGI IMG/M metagenome (GOLD analysis project Ga0209489, IMG submission 187527) | Root nodule microbial communities of legume samples collected from California, USA - Siratro white BW (SPAdes) (version 2) | ecosystem: Host-associated > Plants > Roots > Nodule | place... | reverse complement strand
CTTGTAAAGGCAAAGTTATACCCTATTCAAATCACAAAGACCAAACCCAATGAGCAGTATAGCAATTTAAACCAAGTTTGCTCAAGATTATTAAGAATCAATTTTATTACCAATTAATTCCAATGAAAAACAGTTTAGGAATGAAAGAGTAAGGTCAAGAACAGCAGAACACAGTCAGCTATACTGGTTCACCCTTCCTCAAGGGCTACGTCCAGTCTCCTTTGCCCCTTAAGCAAAGAAAGTTCCACTATATCAATTAATTGTTCAATTTACAATCAATCACACAATTCCTACTCCCTGTAAGAATCAAGAAACCCACTGAATTGATCAACTACTCCCTGTAGTTGATGAGGACATCCAGGCCCAAGCCCAAGTGCAAACTCCAATTGAAGAATCTTTGCAAGGATTGGGAGGTCCTATGACTAGAGCAAGGGCTAAGAAGCTAGAGGAGTCATTACAACAAGTGGTGGCAATAGTCTTTGAAGCTGCAACAAATAAGAAAGACTTTGAGGCCATCAAAATTCAAAATATACTAATAATTAAAGGCCAATAGTTACTTAGACAAATAATAAAAGAAATAAATGTTGGTGACAGGTTTTGAGACCAGAACCTTGAGCTTCTTTGGTCTCAATTAACCACAGAGCCACTTTTATATGTGCTTGTAATGTTGACAATTTATTTGTCTTTTATACGCACTTTAGTACTTCAGACCTAATTTGTATAAATCATTTGGGGTTTAATGAAAAGGCAAATTTTGGATGTTATATTTTGCAGTGTGAGATTTTCTCTGCTAGGGTTCTTCCTTGAATCTTTGATCTTATCAAGAATTTCCAATTCTTGTGGCGATCGTAAGGACTTATCAAACGTCTATTCTGATTCGTTTAACTCTATTTCTGCATCGATAATTTTTCCAGATTTTACGTTTCAGCCTGAAAATTGCACACGGATCGTATCAGCAGTCCCCCAATCAATTTAGCAAACACACAAGGCTAAATCCTATTGCCTAAAACAGTACGAACATTCAAGTGTTTTACAGAATTACAAACAATCAACATATTGTTTGATACAAAAGGGATCAAGAAAGGTTAAGAAAGACTCCCTGATTGGAGCGCAGAAGATGCCTTTGCACTTGAAGAATTCCAATGGCACAGTGAATTGGTTAAGAGTGATTCTTCAAGAAAAAGCCCCAATTGAATTTGATCAAAAACTTCTCAATTACCCAAAGTGTTTTCTCACTGTGATCTCAAGAAATGACTCTCAATTTCTGTAATTCAGACTCTTGCGCACGTTAGAAACCTTGCAGTTTTTATAAAGGAAAAACCCCCAATTCTGTTTTTCACAAATCAGTTATTTAAGTTCTGCCAGACACGAATAAATCGATTTCATGAAAACTGAAATCGATTTATTTTTGTCCAGTGCAGTGTATTTCAAACTAGTTTGCACCAAACTTTAGCTAGCTCACTTTGATTAGTTTTAAATCACTCTTAGACCATTGTGCTGGTGGAATTCTCCTCAATTATGCATAGGTTCTTTACCAATCAACCTCTCACTCACTCACACAAGACCAAATCCCAAATCTCCTCCAATTGCTTGCTTGCTTTGTCTTGTTTGGCTTCATCAAATCTTTATTCTTGTGAGAGTAATAACACAAACCTGTTAAAAACTTATAGAATTTTTTGTGGTGTTTTATTCGAAGGATTAGAGATTTTATCAACGAATTTTGGAAATTTCTAAGAGTTCTTTGAAATAAATATTGATATGTGAAATAATTTTTTTCCCAAAATTTCGCAGTTTACTATTTATTTCTTTTATTATTAGTTTTGACATTTTCATTTCTTTTTCATCTATTTGTACTTGTCAAAAATTCTGGAAATTTTTATAATTTTTATTTTACTGATAAGAGATTTTATCAAAGAATTTTAGAAAATTATGAAACATTTTTGTAAAAGAATATAGACATGTGAAATCCAAAATTCTTCATAAATTCCATTGTTTACCATTTGTTTTTTTAGTATTTTTGACATCGTTTTTTCCCATTTCACGTATCCAAACTTGTCAAACAATTCTAAACAATTTTTTGGTGCTTTATTATACGGATTATAGATTGTATTAGAGAATTCTAGAAAATTCTTGAATTTTTATTACGAAAAAAATGGAGATATTTGTAATACAAAACATTTTCAAAGTTCCATCGTTTACAATTTGTTTTTTAATTTTTTAGTATTTTTGACATCTTTTGTTCTATTTTACCTGTCTATAGTTGTCAAAGAAATTCTCAAAAAATTTTGTGTTCTCTTCTTATATGGATTCGAGATTTTATCAAAGAATTCTGCAAAACTATGGTTTTTTCTTCAAAAAATTGAGATATTTGAAATCCAAAATTTCAACAAAATTCCATTCTTTACTATTTCATTTTTATTTTTAGCATTTTTGTCATCTTTTATTCGTATTTCACCTATCCAAACCTGTCAAAAACTTATGGAATTTTTTGTGGTGTTTTATTGGAAGGATTAGAGATTTTATCAACGAATTTTGGAAATTTCTAGAAGTTCTTTGAAATAAATATTGATATGTGAAATAATTTTTTTCCCAAAATTCCGCAGTTTAATATTTGTTTTTTTTATTATTAGTTTTGACATTTTCATTTCTTTTTCATCTATTTGTACTTGTCAAAAAAATCTGGAAATTTTTATAATTTTTATTTTATCGATTAGAGATTTTATGAAAGAATTTTAGAAAATCATGAAATATTTTTCTAAAATCATACAGACATGGGAAATCATAAATTTTTCATAAATTTCATCATTTACCATTTGTTTTTTTAGTATCTTTGACATCTTTTTTTCCTATTTCACCTATCCAAACTTGTCAAACAATTCTAAACACTTTTTTGGTGCTTTATATAGATTTTATCAGAAAATTCTTGAAAATTCTTCAATTTTTATTAAGGAAAAAATGGAGATATTTGCAATACAAAACATTTTCAGAGTTCCATAGTTTACAATTTATTATTTGATTTTTGAGTATTTTGACATCTTTTGTTCTATTTTACCTGTTTATAGTTATGAAAAAAATTCTCAAAATTTTTGTGTTCTTTTCTTGTATGGATTCGAGATTTTATCAAAGAATTTTGTAAAACTATGGTTTCTTTCTTCAAAAAATTTGAGATATTCGAAATCCAAATTTTTACAGAAATTCCATCATTTACTATTTCATTTTTATTTTTAGCATTTTTGACATCTTTTTTTCCCATTTCACCAATCCAAACTTGTCAAAAAATTCTAAACATTTTTTTGGTGCTTTATTATATGGATTATAAATTTTATCAGAGAATTCTAGAAAATTCTTGAATTTTTATTAAGAAAAAAATGGAGATATTTGCAATACAAAACATTTTCAGAGTTCCATCGTTAACAACTTGTTTTTTTATTTTTTAGTATTTTTGAAATCTTTTTTTTCTATTTTACCAATCTATATTTGTCAAAAAAGTTCTCAAAATTTTTGTGTTCTTTTCTTGTATGGATTCGAGATTTTATCAAAGAATTCTGCAAAACTATGGTTTTTTCTTCAAAAAATTTGAGATATTTAAAATCCAAAATTTGAACAAAATTCCATCATTTACTATTTCATTTTTATTTTTAGCATTTTCGACATCTTTTTTTTGTATTTCACCTATCCAAACTTGTCAAAAACTTATCGAATTTTTTGTGGTGTTTTATTGGAAGGATTAGAGATTTTATCAACGAATTCTGGAAATTTCTAGAAGTTCTTTGAAAGAAATATTGATATGTGAAATAATTTTTTTCCCAAAATTCCGCGGTTTACTATTTGTTTTTTTATTATTAGTTTTGACATTTTCTTTTCTTTTTCATGTATTTGTACTTGTAAAAAAATTTTGGATATTTTTATAATTTTTATTTTACTGATAAGAGATTTTATCAAAGAATTTTAGAAAATAATGAAACATTTTTCTAAAAGAATATAAACATGTGAAATCCAAAATTCTTCATAAATTCCATTGTTTACCATTTGTTTTTTTTAGTATTTTTGACATCTTTTTTTTCCTATTTCACGTATCCAAACTTGTCAAACAATTCTAAACAATTTTTTGGTGCTTTATTATACGGATTATAGATTGTATTAGAGAATTCTAGAAAATTCTTGAATTTTTATTTAGAAAAACATGGAGATATTCGCAATACAAAACATTTCTAGAGTTTCACCGTTTAGAACTTGTTTTTTTAATTTTTAGTATTTTTGAAATCTTTTTTTTCGATTTTACCAATCTATAGTTGTCAAACAAATTCTCAAAATTTTTGTGTTCGTTTCTTGTATGGATTCGAGATTTTATCAAAGAATTCTGCAAAACTATGGTTTTTTCTTCAAAAAATTTGAGATATTTAAAATCCAAAATTTCAACAAAATTCCATCGTTTACTATTTCATTTTTATTTTTAGCATTTTTGACATCTTTTATTCGTATTTCACATATCCAAACCTGTCAAAAACTTATGATATTTTTTGTGGTGTTTTATTGGAAGGATTAGAGATTTTATCAACGAATTCTGGAAATTTCTAGAAGTTCTTTGAAAGAAATATTGATATGTGAAATAATTTTTTTTCCAAAATTCCGCGGTTTACTATTTGTTTTTTTATTATTAGTTTTGACATTTTCTTTCCTTTTTCATTTATTTGTACTTGTCAAAAAATTTTGGATATTTTTATAATTTTTATTTTACTGATAAGAGATTTTATCAAAGAATTTTAGAAAATAATGAAACATTTTTCTAAAAGAATATAGACATGTGAAATCCAAAATTCTTCATAAATTCCATCGTTTACCATTTGTTTTTTTTAGTATTTTTGACATCTTTTTTTCCTATTTCACGTATCCGAACTTGTCAAACAATTCTAAACAATTTTTTGGTGCTTTATTATACGGATTATAAATTGTATTAGAGAATTCTAGAAAATTCTTGAACTTTTATTGAGAAAAAAATGGAGATATTCGCAATACAAAACATTTCCAGAGTTCCATCGTTTACAATTTGTTTTTTGATCTTTTCGTATTTTTGACATCTTTTTTATCTATTTTACCTGTCTATAGTTGTAAAAGAAGTTCTCAAAATTTTTGTCTCCTTTTCTTATATGGATTTGAGATTTTATCGAAGAATTATGCAAAACTATGGTTTTTTTCTTCAAAAAATTTGAGATATTTGAAATCCAAAATTTCAACAAAATTCCATCGTTTACTATTTTATTTTTATTTTTAGCATTTTTGACATCTTTTATTCGTGTTTCACATATCCAAACCTGTCAAAAACTTATGACATTTTTTGTGGTGTTTTATTGGAAGGATTAGAGATTTCATCAACGAATTCTGGAAATTTCTAGAAGTTCTTTGAAATAAATATTGATTTGTGAAATAATTTTTTTCCCAAAATTCCGCTGTTTACTATTTGTGTTTTTTATGATTAGTTTCGACAATTCCTTTTCTTTTTCATCTATTTGTACTTGTCAAAAAATTCTGGATATTTTTATAATTTTTATTTTACTGATAAGAGATTTTATCAAAGAATTTTAGAAAATAATGAAACATTTTTCTAAAAGAATATAGACATGTGAAATCCAAAATTCTTCATCAATTCCATTGTTTACCATTTGTTTTTTTAGTATTTTTGACATCTTTTTTTCCCATTTCACGTATCCAAACTTGTCAAACAATTCTAAACAATTTTTTGGTACTTTATTATACGGAGTATAGATTTTATCAGAGAATTCTAGAAAATTCTTGAATTTTTATTAAGAAAAAATGGAGATATTCGCAATACAAAACATTTCCAAAGTTCCATCATTTACAATTTGTTTTTTGATCTTTTAGTATTTTTGACATCTTTTTCTCTATTTTACCTATCTATCGTTGTCAAAGAAATTCTGAAAAATTTTGGTGTTCTTTTCTTGTATGGATTCAAGATTTTATCAAAGAATTCTACAAAACTATGGTTTTTTCGTCAAAAAATTGAGATCTTTGACATCCAAAATTTAAACAAAATTCCATTGTTTACAATTTCATTTTTATTTTTAGCATTTTTGACATCTTTTATTCCTATTTCACCGATCCAAACTTGTCAAAAAGTTATGGAATTTTTTGTGGTGTTTTTTTTTTGGAAGGATTAGAGATTTTATCAACGTATTCTGGAAATTTCTAGAAGTTCTTTGAAAAAAATATTGATATGTGAAATAAGTTTTTTCCCAAAATTCCGCGGTTTACTATTTGTTTTTTTATTATTAGTTTTGATATTTTCTTTTCTTTTTCATCTATTTGTATTTGTCAAAAAATTCTGGATATTTTTATAATTGTTATTTTACTGATAAGAGATTTTATCAAATAATTTTAGAAAATAATGAAACATTTTTCTAAAAGAATATAAACTGTGAAATCCAAAATTCTTCATAAATTTCATCGTTTACCATTTGTTTTGTTAGTATTTTTGACATCTTTTTTTCCTATTTCACGTATCCAAACTTGTCAAACAATTCTAAACATTTTTGTGGTGCTTCATTATACGGATTATAGATTTTATCAGAGAATTCTAGAAAATTCTTAAATTTTTATTAAGAACAAAATGGTGATATTTGCAATACAAAACATTTTCTGAGTTAAATCGTTTACAATTTTTTTTTAATCTTTTAGTATTTTTGACATCTTTTGTTCTATTTTACCTGTCTATAGTTGTCAAAGAAATTCTCAAAAATTTTTGTCTTCTTTTCTTGTTTGGATTCGAGATTTTATTAAAGAATTCTGCAAAACTATGGTTTTTTCGTCAAAAAATATAGATCTTTGACATCCAAAATTTCAACAAAATTCCATTCTTTACTATTTCATTTTTATTTTTAGCTTTTTTGACATATTTTATTCCTATTTCACCTATCCAATTTTGTCAAAAAGTTATGGAATTTTTTGTGGTGTTTTATTGGAAGGATTAGAGATTTTATCAACGCATTCTGGAAATTTCTAGAAGTTCTTTGAAAAAAATATTGATATGTGAAATAATATTTTTCCCAAAATTCTGTGGTTTACTATTTATTTTTTTATTATTAGTTTTGACATTTTCTTTCCGTTTTCATCTATTTGTACTTGTCAAAAAATTTTGGATATTTTTATAATTTTTATTTTACTGATAAGAGATTTTATCAAAGAATTTTAGAAAATAATGAAACATTTTTCTAAAAGAATATAGACATGTGAAATCCAAAATTCTTCAGAAATTCCATCGTTTACCATTTGTTTTTTTAGTATTTTTGACATCTTTTTTTCCAATTTCACTTATCCAAACTTGTCAAACAATTCTAAACATTTTTGTGGTGCTTCATTATACGGATTATAGATTTTATCAGAGAATTCTAGAAAATACTTGAATTTTTATTAAGAAAAAAATGGTGATATTTGCAATACAAAACATTTTCCGAGTTCCATCGTTTACAATTTGTTTTTTAATTTTTTGGTATTTTTGACATCTTTTTTATCTATTTTACCTGTCTATAGTTGTCAAAGAAATTCTCAAAAATTTTTGTATTCTTTTCTTGTATGGATTCGAGATTTTATCAAAGAATTCTCCAAAACTATGGTTTTTTTTCAAAAAATTGAGATATTTGAAATCCAAAATTTCAACAAAATTCCATTCTTTACTATTTCATTTTTATTTTTAGCATTTTTGACATCTTTTATTCATATTTCACCTATCCAAACCTGTCAAAAACTTATGGAATTTTTTATGGTGTTTTATTGGAAGGATTAGAGATTTTATCAACGAATTCTGGAAATTTGTAGAAGTTCTTCGAAATAAATATTGATATGTGAAATAATTTTTTTCCCAAAATTCCACGGTTTACTATTTGTTTTTTTTTATTATTAGTTTTGACATTTTCATTTCTTTTTCATCTATTTGTACTTGCTAAAACATTCTGGATATTTTTATAATTTTTATTTTACTGATAAGAGATTTTATCAAAGAATTTTAGAAAATAATGAAACATTTTTCTAATTGAATATAGACATGTGAAATCTAAAATTCTTCATAAATTCCATCGTTTACCATTTGTTTTTTTAGTATTTTTGACATCTTTTTTTCCCATTTCACGTATCCAAACTTGTCAAACAACTCTAAACAATTTTTTGGTGCTTTATTCGTATTTTCAGAGTTCCATCGTTTACAATTTGTTTTTTGATCTTTTAGTATTTTTGACCTATTTTTTCTATTTTATCTGTCTATAGTTGTCAAAGAAATTTTGAAAAAATTTTGTGTTCTTTTCTTGTACAGATTCGAGATTTTATCAAAGAATTATGCAAAACTATGGTTTTTTTCTTCAAAAAATTTGAGATATTTGGAATCCAAAATTTCAACAAAATTCCATCGTTTACTATTTCATTTTTATTTTTAGCATTTTTGACATCATTTATTCGTATTTGACATATCCAAACCTGTCAAAAACTTATGATATTTTTTGTGTTGTTTTATTGGAAGGATTAGAGATTTTATCAACGAATTCTGGAAATTTCTAGAAGTTCTTTGAAATAAATATTGATATGTGAAATAATTTTTTTCACAAAATTCTGCGGTTTACTATTTGTTTTTTTTTATGATTAGTTTTGACATTACCTTTTCTTTTTCATCTATTTGTACTTGTCAAAAAATTCTGGATATTTTTATTATTTTTATTTTAGTGATAAGAGATTTTATCAAAGAATTTTAGAAAATCATGAAACATTTTTCTAAAACAATATAGACATGTGAAATCCAAAATTCTTCATAAATTCCATTATTTACCATTTTTTTTTAGTATTTTTGACATCTTTTGTTTCCCATTTCATGTATCCAAACTTGTCAAACAATTCTAAACAATTTTTTGGTGCTCTATTATACGGATAATAGATTTTATCAGAGAATTCTAGAAAATTCTTGAATTTTTATTAAGAAAAAAATGGAGATATTCGCAATACAAAACAATTATAGACTTCCAACATTTACAATTTGTTTTTTGATCTTTTAGTATTTTTGACATCTTTTTTTCTATTTTACCTGTCTATTGTTTTCAAAGAAATTCTGAAAAATTTTTGTGTTCTTTTCTTGTACAAATTCGAGATTTTATCCAAGAATTCTGCAATACTATGGTTTTTTTGTCAAAAAATTGATATATTTGACATCCAAAATTTAAACAAAATTCCATTGTTTACTATTTCATTTTTATTTTTAGCATTTTTGACATCTTTTTATTCCTATTTCACCTATCCAAACTTGTCAAAAAGTTATGGAATTTTTTGTGGTGTTTTATTGGATGGATTAGAGATTTTATCAACGCATTCTGGAAATTTCTAGAAGTTCTTTGAAAAAAATATTGATATGTGAAATAATTTTTTTCCCAAAATTCCGCAGTTTACTATTTGTTTTTTATTATTAGTTTTGACATTTTCTTTTCTTTTTCATCTATTTGTACTTGTCAAAAAATTCTGGATATTTTTATAATTTTTATTTTACTGATAAGAGATTCTATCAAAGAATTTTAGAAAATAATGAAACATTTTTCTAAAAGAATGTAGAGATGTGAAATCCAAAATTCTTCATAAATTCCATCGTTTACCATTTGTTTTTTTAGTATTTTTGACATCGTTTTTTGCCATTTCACGTATCCAAACTTGTCGAACAATTCTAAACATTTTTGTGGTGCTTCATTATACGGATTATAGATTTTATCAGAGAATTCAAGAAAATTCTTGAATTTTTATTGAGAAAAAAATGGAGATATTCGCAATACAAAACTTTTCCAAAGTTCCATCGTTTACAATTTGTTTTTTGATCTTTTAGTATTTTTGACATCTTTTTTATCTATTTTACCTGTCTATAGTTGTAAAAGAAGTTCTCAAAATTTTTGTCTCCTTTTCTTATATGGATTTGAGATTTTATCGAAGAATTATGCAAAACTATGGTTTTTTTTCTTCAAAAAATTTGAGATATTTGAAATCCAAAATTTCATCGTTTACTATTTCATTTTTATTTTTAGCATTTTTGACATCATTTATTCGTATTTGACATATCCAAACCTGTCAAAAACTTATGATATTTTTTGTGGTGTTTTATTGGAAGGATTAGAGATTTTATCAACGAATTCTGGAAATTTCTAGAAGTTCTTTGAAATAAATATTGATATGTGAAATAATTTTTTTCCCAAAATTCCGCGGTTTACTATTTCTTTTTTTTATAATTAGTTTTGACATTTCCTTTTCTTTTTCATCTATTTGTACTTGTCAAAAAATTCTGGATATTTTTATTATTTTTATTTCACTGATAAGAGATTTTATCAAAGAATTTTAGAAAATCATGAAACATTTTTCTAAAACAATATAGACATGTGAAATCCAAAATTCTTCATAAATTCCATCATTTACCATTTGTTTTTTTAGTATTTTTGACATTTTTCCCCATTTCACGTATCCAAACTTGTCAAACAATTCTAAACAATTTTTTGGTGCTTTGTTATACGGATTATAGATTGTATTAGAGAATTCTAGAAAATTCTTGAATTTTTATTAAGAAAAAAATGGAGATATTTGTAATAAAAAACATTTTCAGAGTTCCATCGTTTACAGTTTGTTTTTTAATTTTTTAGTATTTTTGACATCTTTTGTTCAATTTTACCTGTCTATAGTTGTCAAAGAAATTCTCAAAAATTTTTGTGTTCTCTTCTTGTATGGATTTGAGATTTTATCAAAGAATTATGCAAAACTATGGTTTTTTCTTCAAAAAATTGAGATATTTGAAATCGAAAATTTCAACAAAATTCCATTCTTTACTATTTCATTTTTATTTTTAGCATTTTTGACATCTTTTATTCGTATTTCACCTATCCAAACCTGTCAAAAACTTATGGAATTTTTTGTGGTGTTTTATTGAAAGGATTAGAGATTTTACCAACGAATTCTGGAAATTTCTAGAAGTTCTTTGAAATAAATATTGATATGTGAAATAATTTTTTCCCAAAATTCCGCGGTTTACTTTTGTTTTATTATTAGTTTTGACATTTTCATTTCTTTTTCATCTATTTGTACTTGTCAAGAAATTCTGAAAATTTTTATAATTTTTATTTTATTGATAAAAGAGCTTTTATCAAAGAATTTTAGAAAATCATGAAACATTTTTCTAAAAGAATATAGACATGTGAAATCCAAAATTCTTCATAAATTCCATTGTTTACCATTTGTTTTTTTGGGAAAAATAATATATTTCTAAAAATCACACTCGTTTTACTTACTTAATTAAAGGAACTGTGTTAGGACTGGCGTTATGGAGGTGCTAACAGCTTCCCCACACGTAACCGACTCCTGGATTCAAAATCCGGTTTCGCAGACTGTAGCCTTAATTTTCGGTTTTTCCATAGTTTTACTAATAAACTATGGTGGCGACTCCTTTTCTCAATTTTTCAAACTATGTTTTTTACAATTCTTTTCGGATCGTTGTCCCGTCTTGATTCCGGTTGCGACAAACACTACAAAAAAAATACCTAATTTTTTTACATGTTTGGATAGATGAAATAGAAAAAACAAGATGTAAAAAATACTAAAAAAATAATAAAGAATTAGTACACGATGAAATTTTCGTGAAATTTTGGATTTCAAATATCTCAAATATCAACAAGCAAATAATAAATGATAGAATTCTGAAATATTTTGCATTTCAAATATCTCTATTTTTCTTAATAAAAATTTAAGAAATTTCCATAATTATCTTATAAAATCTACAACCTGTATAATAAAGAACTTTTAGAAATTTCTAGAATTCGTTGATAAAATCTCTAATCCTTCGAATAAAACACTACAAAAAAATTCCATAATTTTTTTAAAAGTTTGGAAAGGCGAAATAGAAAAAAAGATGTCGAAAATGCTAAAAAAAATAATAAAAGTTGGAATTTTTGTGAAAGTTTTTATTTCAAATATCTCAAATTTATTGAAAAAAACACATTTTTTTTGCAAAATTCTTTGATATAATCTCAGATCTATATAATAAAACAAGACAAAGATTTTAAGAATATTTTGACAACTATAGACAGGTAAAATGGAAAAAAAGATGTCAAAAATAATAAAAAATCAAAAAGTAAATAGTAAATGATGGAATTCTGAAAATGTTTTATATTTCAAATATCTCTATTTTTCTAATTAAAAAACAATATATTTTCCAGAATTCTCTGATAAAATCTATAATCCGTATAATAAAACACCATAAAAATGTTTAGAATTTTTTAACAAGTTTGGATAGGTGAAATAGGAAAAAAAAAAGATGTCAAAAATGCCAAAAAATAAATAAATAAAAAACAAATAGTAAACGATGAAATTGATAAAGAATTTTGGATTTCAAATGTATATATTTTTTTAGAAAAATATTCCATGATTTTCTAAAATTCTTTGATAAAATCTCTAATCCATAAAATAAAAGAACATACAAATTTCTAGAATTTTTTTGACAAGTACAAATAGACGAAATTGAAAAGAATATGTCAAAAATAATAAAAAAATAAAAAAGTAATAGTAAATCGCGGAATTTTGGGGTAAACAAATTTTTCACATACCTATATTTTTTTAAATGAACTTCTAGAAATTTCTAGAATTCATTAATAAAATTTCTAATCCTTCCAATAAAACACTACAAAAACCTCCATAATTTTTTGACAAGTTTGGAAAGGTGAAATAGAAAAAAAGGTGTCGAAAATGCTAAAAAAAAAATAGTAAACGATGGAATTTTTGTTAAATTTTGGATTTCAAATATCTCAAATGTTTTGAAAAAAAAAACACATAGTTTTGTAGAATTCTTTGATAAAATCTCGGATCTATACAATAAAACAACACAAATTTTAAGAATTTTTTGACAACTCTAGATAGCTAAAATAGAAAAAGAAAATGTAAAAAATACTATAAAATCAAAAAGCAAATAGTAAATGATGAAGTTCTAAAAAGCTTTTGTATTTCAAATATCTCTATTTTTGTTAATAAAAATTCAAGAATTTTCCAGAATTCTCTGATAAAATCTATGATTCGTATAATAAAGCATCACAAAAATGTTTCGAACTTTTTGACAAGTTTGGATAGGTGAAATACGACGAAAAGATGTCAAAAATGATAAGAAAACAAAAAAAAAAACAAATAGCAAATGATGGAATTTATGAAGAATTTTGAATTCAAAATGTCTATATTTTTTTAGAAAAATATTCCATGATTTTCTTTTATTCTTTGATAAAATATCTATTCCATAAAATAAAAGAAAATAAAAATTTCCAGAATTTTATTACAAGTACAGATAGACGAAATTGAAAAGAAAATGTCAAAAATAATAAAAAAATAAAAAACATGTAGTAAACTGTGAAATTTTGAAAAAAAAATTATTTCACATATCTATATTATTTTAAAAGAACTTTTAGAAATTTTTTGAATTCGTTGATAAAATCTCTAATCCTTCCAATAAAACACTACAAAAAATTTCATAATTTTTTAACAAGTTTGGCTTGGTGAAATAGACAAAAAAATGTCGAAAATGCTTAAAAAATCAAAAAGAAATAGTAAACTATGGAATTTTCATGAAATTTTGGATTTCAAAAATCTCAAATTTTTTGAAAAAAAAAAACATAGTGTAAAATAAGGTTTAGGCCGAGTTCAAGAGGGGGGGTGAATTGAACTTTCAAAAACTTTTCGTAAATCTTATTTGTTCTTGAAGTAGAGAATGAAAGTTCTTTATTCAATCAATTGACTATGTAATTCTGGACTGTCCAGTAAACAATCGATTGTGCACAGCGGAAAATATCAGAGATAAACCCAAAAATCAGTTAAACCTAGAAAACAGTTTACAATGTATAAATGTGTTAATCCAGATTTAAGATGTTTAAACACAATCCAGTAGATTAAACACAACTCAGAATCACAATTGATTATGTAAACAGATGTTTAGAGTATGATCAACAGTATGAATAGATTTTAATCCAATTAATTTTAAGTGATGGCAGCAGTGAATAAAAGCAATCAAGAAGAGTAGGGAGAAAAGCAAGAACACATAATTTTTATCCTGGTTCACCCTTCCTCAAGGGCTACATCCAGTCCTTTGCAAACTAGCAAAGATTTCCACTAAAACAGATCACAAGATCAGTTTACAACCCTTGCTCCCAACTGTAAACCCACACCTCACTGAACCCCTCAGCTAGTGTGTAACCAGTGCAGAAACCCATTGCACCACAACACTTGCAGTCCGCAAGCAACACTGCTCCCAGCAGCACTCACCCTCTACTGAACCCCTTAGCAGATGCGAGACCAGTGCAGAAACCCACTGCACCACAACACTTGCAGTCCACAAGCAACACTGCTCCCAGCAGCACTCACCCTCTACTGAACCCCTCAGCAGATGCGAGACCAGTGCAGAAACCCACTGCACCAACTCAATTACAAACCCAGTAATTGAAAACGGCAAACAAATTACAGATCAACAAAGAATGAATATCAGGTGTAGAACACTTAGCTTTGGTCTATAACCAAAGTAGCAAGAACCTCACTTCAAGGATGCTTTAAAGATTCACGTTCTTGGAGGTTTCTTGATTTGAAAAGCTTTGCCAAAATGATGATCACACAAAAGGGGCAATATCTCTCTTAGAAAATCTCAAGGAATGCTTTTTGAAAGTATTTGATTTGATAAAACTGAAAGTGATGATTCTCATTCCTTTAAATACCCAAATTAGTTTTAAAAACAGCTTAGCTGTCACAATTCAATTAATTGAACCAACCATTCAATCGATTGAATTTAACCGTTAGTTTAACCCAGTCAAAGGTTTCAGTTGTAACAGAAATAACTGTCACATTCAATCGATTATTTTAGAAATTCAATCGATTGAAAAACCTTTTTCCAGCAAAAACATTTTGGGTTATTTTTATTAAAAACAGTTTTAATAAAAATATTTGTGAATCTTTTAGCACCTCAAAAGTGATGAATCATGCCACTCATGATTAAGGATTAAGCCAATCACCAACACACAAACCCAACTAAGGACCAAGACCTAATCACCCAACCATCTCCATGTTAGCACAAAGTCTTCACTTGAACAATTCTGGTCAAGGTTGGATCCAACAGATTCTTCATGAGGCAGTCTTCATCAACTTCACATGCTAAGCCTTGGTTCTCACAATATTGACTTCATCAAATCACATGCTTAGCCTTGGTGCTAACAATCTCCCCCAATTTGATGAAGGCAATCTGTTGTATGTTGAGTTTAATAAATTGAACCTGAAATACATGTCTATTTACTCAAACAGTTTATTAGCATCATGAGGTCTAATAGGTTTAGAGTAAAAATATCAAATCAACTGGTTGAGTTAAAGAACAGTTAATTGAATTTCTTCCAGAATCCAGACTCAGTTTATTCAGATCAAGATGTTTTACTCCCCCATAATTTGATGTCCCTTAAAAGCTTATAAAGAGATTAAAAGCATAAGGAAATCATTCCATTAATATATCATCATAGCAAATTCCCAATTACATCAAGGACATGGATCATGATTAAGAAAACATCAACAAACTAAAAGAATAACCGAGCTGCAAGTGCTGGCACATACCCAGCAGATATTCAATCAACCCATGCTTAGTACTATACTAAGCAGATCTGAACTTAAAACAAACCAATTGAAAGACATACTGAAATAGATGATAGACAATAAATTGTAAATCACACAGGGCAGACACACGAAACACACACAATTAATTCTCCCCCATTGAGTTCATCAAATGGAGGGGAACAATCATCAAACAAGCAGTGTGTACACTAATCGTCTGGCCCATAGAACATCTGCCCCAGCTTGCCTTGAATGTCATCAACACGCTCTTCCAGGTTCTGGAAATGAGTTTCGCAATACTCATGATGAGACCTTTGGTTGGATTCAATGTTGTTCAGTTGATTGATTATCAATTGCTCAAACTTGGAGTAAGACTATTCTCCAGTCCCCAGATCTTCTCCAGTAAACTGCTCAGGAGCTACACTTGTTCCAGTACCATCCGTCTCATCTTCTTCAGCACTAGCCTTGCAAATCCATTGATTTCCATTGACTTTCTTCAACCCTATTTTGTTGAATGTGGCCACGGTGATCTCACTATGAGCTTTAACTTCTTCACTCAGCTCATTTTCCACATCAATATCATAGTACTCAATGAAGCTAGAGATCAACATTGCATATGGAATTTTAAACTCAGGCCTCTTCCTAATGTGGACTAGCTGCTCCTTAATAACACTTACCCATTTTACCTTTATCTTATTGACCAAGCAGTACATCAGGATCAGATCATCTTCAATAAGCACAGCATGGTTGAATCCTCTGGGTGTAAGTATCCAGATGACAATATAGGATAGCAGTCTTGGAATAATGGACAGTCTTCCCACTGAATAGCTCCTCATTGAACTGTTTGGGTTCCACTAGTGCTCTTCCTATCCACTTTGTAACCTGCAAAGTCAGAATTAGAATATCCAACAAGATTTAAAGTTACCTCACTTGGATACCATAAACCAACTTCAATGGTTTCCCTTGAGATATTTTAAAATTCTTTTGGCTGCCACATAGTGTGATTCCTTTGGTTTAGCTTGAAATCTGGTGCATAAGCAACACTGAACATGATGTTTGGTCTGCTTGCAGTCAAATACAGAAGTGATCCAATCAAATGTCTGAACTTAGTCTGATCCACATCAACTCCAGTTTCATCAGCGTCTAAATAGCATCCAGTGGCTATTGGAGTGGAAGCTTCTTTGCAACTGCAATATTTTGCTTGACAAAGAAATATGCCATGTTCAACTTGTTTAACCTTGCATATTAGCAACAAACTGCTCACATAAACTTTCATTAGTTGAACCAAAGATAATGTCATCAACATAAACTTGAACAAGACTTATATCATTGCATGAATTCTTAATAAACAAGGTCTTATCTGTTTTCCCTCTCTCATAGCCTTGAGAAAGCAAGAAGTTACTCAACCTCTCATACCACTGTCGAGGTGCTTGCTTTAACCCATACAAGGCCTTCTTGAGCTTGAAAACGTAATCTGGATTGTTGTGA
>Ga0209489_107106_pt1 | contig 17125 bp, 15 predicted proteins | sample SiratrowhiteBW_FD_187527 | JGI IMG/M metagenome (GOLD analysis project Ga0209489, IMG submission 187527) | Root nodule microbial communities of legume samples collected from California, USA - Siratro white BW (SPAdes) (version 2) | ecosystem: Host-associated > Plants > Roots > Nodule | place... | reverse complement strand
ATATATATATATATATATATATATATATATATATATATATATATATATATATATGAATGTATTAGTCTGTTTCGAACATCCTTCAACATTTTGTCATTGTTATTCTTATGTTTATTAGAAAAAGTGCGTTAAAATGTCTATGTTTGTGAGAAGTATTTTCTTACTGTCCATGCTTACATTGGCGTGGGCAAAACATGTTAATGTGATAATTACTAACAAGGTGGAAGGAAATGAAGATCTGTACGTTCACTGTAAATCTAAAGATGATAATCTTGGACTCCATCTTCTCCATACTAATCAAACCTTCCGTTGGGGTTTTGGAACTCACATCTTCTTTAAAACATTATTCTTTTGTTCTTTTAGATGGAGAAATGGTCCTTTGTTGTATTATGACATATACAAACAAGGTAGAGATTTCGAGATATGTAATAACTGTTTTTGGGATATTCACAAAGCTGGACCATGTAGGTACGAATGTAATCCAAAACCATGCATGTGGAAATGCTATAAGTGGAACTGATGTGTTCGTAATCTTTTATGAATAATATAAACTTTTTGATATCGCAATGTTTCAGTTTTTTTTTTTCATCTAACATGAAAAGTGGTTTGTGAAAAAATTAAGTTGTTTATAAAGTTTACTAAAATTTTCATAAGTTAAAATCTCTTAAAATATCATTTTAATTATTATAGCCAATTGAGTGTATTTTAATAAAAGAAAACAACGTTAATTTTAGAAATTTAAAATACTTAAATGATTTTCATTTGACAAAAGAATTGTTAAAATAATTTACATTAATCTAAAACCAAACCAAAAAAGAGAGTCATTGCTAAAAGGTTTATTACTTTCCAATAAAATGTGAATTGTGAAGTAAGAGAGGTTCATATGTATTGTATGAGTGTAAAATGTTTGTCTCTTTTAATAAGTACCATCCTATCATCTAAATCATTTTTTCACTATAAAACATACAAGATCTCCTATAAAACAAACAAATGTATGAGGAAAAATCTTTTTCACCATAACCGTTGCAATAGAATTTTTTTAGTTTACTTCACATCTTATCACTAAGACACTTCTAAGGAATCATACGTCCATCTTGCAGTGAAATAAAAAGAAATACGATTACTCAATAAACATAATCACACTTTTACTAGAACAAATGAATAAAAAAAATCATTATCAAAATTACTTTGAAATGAATACTTTCGAAAAGGAATAACACTTAGGGATTAACAGAATAAAGTTTAAGGTTTTTTTTTTCATAATAATGTAATTCATATCTATATTGCTCAAAATGGGCAAACAAACAAAATTTTATTCCTAAAATGGGTAAATTGTGTCAATTTGACAAGATTAGTGACTATCACTGTGTAAACATAGAGATCGTGTCCAGTTGACACAATTTTAATTAATACCTTAAGTGAAATAATGTATCTGACACGGTTTCTTCATACATATAATTTTTTCTCATTTTTAAAAAAATTAAATAATTAATTGGAAATAAGTATTTATAATTGAAACTTTCATTTTGAATTCAAATTCTGATTATTGTTAAACACATCAAACCTATAGTTAAATCATTCAAGGTAATATTGATTTTTATTACCATTAAATAGATTACACTGTATTTAAATAATACATTAAGAATAAATGGTAATACCTTCAACTTACTAAGGTATATTTGATTCTGATTACCACTAAACATATTAAATATATATTTAAATAATACAATAAGAAAGATATTCAGAATCAATAGGTTTTACTTTAAAATATAATCTAATTGTTTATTTTATTTATTTAATTGAAAATTGAATAATTAATTATATCTTTTTGCGCTTATATTTTTTGCTTTTGAATTTTAGAAACCAAAAGATATAATTAACAATTCAATAAATAAAATAAACTTAGATTATGATTTTAAAACAAAATCTATTATTCTTATAGTTTGTGCTCCATTCACACAGAAAACTTTCGCTTCTTCCATTCATATGTTTCTACTTCGTTTATTCACATGTTTCTACTTCGTTTGTGCTTCATTTTTGTTTGCTTTCACTTGTTGTCATTTTTTATTGACTTTATGTTTGCGTTTTATGATTTTTCATGCATTGATTTTAGCTCCATTGTGTGTGTTTTCGTTCTCGCCTGGCGTCACCACTATTTTGCAAGAGGTATGTTTTTTTTTATCATCTTTGAAATGTTGTATCTGTATTATTGGAATGCTTATCTAAATTTGAATGGTTTTTGTGTTTGTTTGCTATATATGTTATGCTTATGGGCATTGAGTCCGGGGATGTTCGATCCCCAATAATTTGTATTTTGTTCAGACATTCTTGCATGATTGGAATGTTTGTCTATAATGCTTGTAAGATTGGAATGCTTGTCTGTATTGAAATGCTCTTTGTGTATAGTTTGATATATAAGAAAAGTGTTTGGGTACTGAGTTTGGGGATGTTTGATCCTCGACAATTTATATTTAATTTGGTCATTGAGTAATGTGTATGAAAATCTTTCACTAAAGGTAGTGATGAATCGAAGTTGGATAAATGCAAGTCGAATCAATGATGTGTATGAGATAGGTGTTGAAGATTTTTTAGAATTTATTGAATGGAATGGAGCAGGAATAAATGAAAGATATTACTGTCCCTGTGTGAATTGTGTGAATGGAAAAAGACTAGATATTGAGTGGATACGAGAGTATGTTCTTTGTGATGGTTTCTTGAAGAACTGTACAATGTGGACTTGGCATGGTTAAGTTCTAGAATTACCGTATGTATCTGAGATGGATCAATGTGAACATTCTAATATATATTCTGAAGATTGCATGGAAGACAAGATTCGTGATATTGGAAAAGAGAGTTTCCACCAAGCCCATGTGTATGATTCATTGAAACATGATTCACTAATAGAATTGTATCCTGGTTGTTCAAGTTTTTCACATTTGTCATCAATATTACGTTCATTTAATATGAAGGAAAGAAATGGGTGGACTGATAAAAGCTTTACTAAATTGCTTGAATTTTTGCATGAAATACTTCTTCAAGGTAATACATTGCCGACCAATCATTATGAGGCCAAGAAGATATTGTGTCCAATGGGTATGGAGTACTGAAAAATACATGCTTGTCCAAATGATTGTATGCTGTATAGAAAAGAATTTGAGGATTGCATAAGTGTCCCATATGCGGGGTATCAAGATACAAAGTAAAGGATGATGACGGGGATAAAGATGACATGAGAAAGGGTCCTCCTGCTAAGGTATTGTGGTATCTTCCAATTATACCATGATTTAAGACATTTTTTTCACCAATGTTAACGATACAAAGAACTTAACATGACATGCAAATGGAAGAAAATGTGATGGGTTGTTACGACATGCTGGTGATTCACCAGTGGAAGAAAATCGACTCTTTGTATCCTGAGTTTGGAAGTGATCTAAGAAATCTCAGACTTAGTCTTGCAACTGATGGAATGAATCCGTATGGTAATTTAAGTAGCAAACATAGTTCATGGCCTGTTTTGCTAATTATTTATAATAATTGCCGTATTGGTTGTGCATGAAAAGAAAATATATGATGTTGTCTATGATGATATAAAGACCAAGGCAACCGGAAAATAACATAGATGTTTATCTAAGTCTGTTGATAGAGGACTTGAGATTGTTATGGAATGATGATGTCGAGGTTTTTGATGCATATGAAAAGGTGAATTTCGATTTGCGAGCATTGTTAATTTTGTACGATTAATGACTTTCAAACATATAGAAATTAGAGTGGTTATAGTGGCAAAGGACATCATGCTTGCCCAATATGTGAAGAGAACACAAGTTACCATCAGCGAAAATATGGTAGGAAGACATGTTACATTGGCCATCAAAATTTTTTGAAATGTAACCGCCCTTATCGCAGGTTGAAAAAAGTTTTTAATGGTTTTCAAGAAGACAAAACTGCACCTCCACCCTTAACTGGTGACAAAGTGTATAACCGAATGAGCCATGTCCAAGTCCCTTATGGGAAAACTGTCAAGCATAGTGGTGTGAAAAACATATGGAAGAAGAAATCGATATTCTTTGAACTTCCATATTGGTCGAAGTTAGATGTTAGCCATTGTATAGATGTAATACAAGTGGAAAAGAATGTTTGTGATAGTATAATTGGGACATTGCTAAATATTAAAGGAAAAACAAAGGATGAAATAAATGTTTGTAAGGATCTGGTTGAGATAGGTGTTCAGTTTGAGTTACAGTCCCAACCTCATGGTAAACGAATGTACTTACCACCAGCATGTCATACTTTGTCAAAATCTGAAAAGATCAGTTTCTGTGGATGTTTGCGAGGAGTTAAAGTATCACAAGCATACTCTTCAAATATCAAAAGCCTCGTCTCAATGAAAGATTTGAAACTTATTGTCTTAAAATCTCATGATTGTCATGTTCTGATGCAAGACCTTATCCTAGTGGCTATTCGTGGAATTCTTCCAAAAAGTGTTAGACAAGTCATCACTCGTCTTTGCCTATTCTTCAATGTTATTTGTAGGAAAGTAATTGATCCTACTAGGTTAGATGACTTAGAAAATGAAGCTATCATTCTTTTTTGTCAACTAGAGATGTATTTTCCTCCTTCATTTTTTGATATCATGGTCTATTTAATTGTTCATCTGGTAAAAGAAATTAGACTATGTGGTTCTGTGTTTTTACGATGGATGTACCCAATTGAGAGATGCATGAAGATATTCAAAGGGTATGTGAAGAATCCATATTGACCAAAAGCATCTATTGTTGAGAGATATATCGCAGAGGAAGCAATTGAGTTTTGTACCATATATAATGCAGAAGTAGATGCTATAGGCGTATTGAGGTCTCGGTATGAAGGAAGGCATCAAGACAAAGGCACACGAGTGTGAGGATAGTTCGAAAAGATCAACAACAGGTACTCCAAGCACACTTGTATATTTTGAACAATACTGATGATGCTCTTCTTTACATAGATGAACACAAAATGTTGTTGATGACAATGAACCCACCTGCAAATGAGAAGTGATTATTGAATGAACATAACAAGACGCTTTTGAAATGGTTTAAACAAAAAGTTCTTAAAAATGATTGTGATGTTGATGACTTGAAATGGTTAGCACGAGGACCTAACTTTGATGTCATAACATGGCTGAATATGATATTAATAAGTTCTCTTTTTACACAAACACTGTAGATAAAAAAAGTACAATGCAAAATAGCAGTGTTACCCTTGAGCCAGAGTCAATGCACTTTGCTAGTTCAAAAGATAACTATCATGTGATAGCTACAATAAGTTACTTTGGAGTGATAGAAGAAATATGGGAAGTTGACTACGTCAATTTTAGAGTTCCGATATTTAAGTGTAAATGGGTTGATAGTAACACAGGAGTGCATGTTGATGACTTGGGTTTTACATTGGTTGATCTCGCAAGGATAGGTTCTAAGGAAGATCCTTTCATCATGGCTTACCAAGCAAAACAAGTTTTTTTATGTCAAAGATCCTTCTAATGAAAGGTGGTCAGTTGTTATACAAAGGAGAATTGAATATGATGTTGATAACTATGGCGACTCAATAGCCCAACATGCTGACAACTCATTTTGAAGACATTTACCTTCTATCAATGATGAAAATGATGTTGATGAAGTATATGCTACACGGAGTGATCAAAATGAAGAAATATGAGAAAACATTGTACCACTACCAGAATAAAAAAAGTAATGTTTAATTATTTGTTGTTTTTATTTTAATTTGAACATTGATTATACTGAATTTGAACATTTAGTGTTAAGTTTAATTAATTTTGTAAGTTTTAATCTTAAGTTTGTGTTCTTTTTAGGTCATAGCTGATTCATCAAGGAAGAGTAGAGAAGCTACACGCTTGAGAGGTATTACTGCTAGTCGACTTGGTGGTTCTAGGGTCCAAGTTGACATAGACCCTCAGACTGGTAGGGCTTTAGGCCCTAATTGTGCCCAGTTTTCTAGCTAGTTGGTTGTCTTGGCACATGAAGGTCTCTATTTTGCTTCTGACTTGGGATCATGTGACTGAAGCTGAGAAAAATATGATTTTGCAGGATCTTACTGTAAGTCATTCATTTTAAGCTTATTGTTAGTCATTAATGATGATTATTATTTGTTATATGTTTAATGACTTGTTTATTTTATTTTGCAGACAAACTTTGAGTTTGAAACCTCTCCATTAATTAGAAAGAAAATTATATCATCCATTGCTATTAAATGGAGACATTTCAAGACAAACTTGACCAGTTGGTACATCTTTGGTCAATACAAGGGAAAGTCCCCTTGTGAGAAGTATTCCATTGATGAAGAGACTTGGACACAATTTGTCCAATCTAGAGAGGATCCCTCTTGGAAGGTTTGTTTTATCCATCATAATTTCATTAAATAATATGACTTGACAACAAAGTTTTTTATTGTGTAGGAGAAGAGGAGGAAAGCCCAAGACATTCAACACAAGAATGCCACCCCCACCAGTTGTCTTGGGGGTATGATTTATTAGAAAAGAAGATGATGGAAGAGAAATTAAAATGATTAAAAGAAACATCATCTTCAGATGGTGTCATTTCTCCTCCATCCCTTCCTAGTTGACATGAGAAATGGAAGATGGCTAGGACTAAACCAGGAGGGCAGAACAGGCACTTAAGGTTTCCAAGCGGATTGTAAGTTCATAATAATTTACTCATCATATCTAATGTCTTATTATTGTATAATGTTGATTTATTGTATTATTTTTTACAGGATTCTCTGGTGGAGTAGAGCTCTCAGAGCAGCGTTGCCATTCAAGGAAGACAAGATATATTGATTGATGCTCTTGGCACCAAGGAACACCCCGATCGTATTCGGATTGTTGGATATGGTGTGGGGGTGAGACAATATTTTGGTTCTGCTTCTCATTCTAGCTCATCTCAAATTGCAAATATAATGGATCAGATATCTCGCCTTAAAGATGAATTGACATCTCAAATAGAAGAAAAATTAACGTCTCAAATATAAGAAAAAATATGAGATCAATTAAGAGATGAGTTAAAAGATGAATTAAGAAGAGAATTTGAGAAGTTAGAATCTATGGGCATATCACAACAATACACTCCTCTGTAGGTAGTTGTAGTACTACCTACCTACACGTAGGAGAGCTAGCACAAAGGGGAGTTTTGCTACTGAAGATGAGGAGGAAAACACCAACATTGATACCTCATATCGGTGTAAATTATTTGTTGGAGATCCTCCTCGATTAGTGGCGATTGGGAGAGTGTTTGTCGCATCTTCGACACTCCATACGGTTCCACTTGGAGATCATTTTTCTAGGATAGTTGTCAAAGAAGTTAGACAGGCAAATGTCGAGGTGTCTGTGCCCACATCAGAGGTTAGATTTGTGGGAGAGACACCTGGTACATTTATTGCATGACGTACACATCTGCTACAGGCCATTTCTAAAAGGCCTCAGGTATATTGTGATGATTTGTCTTAATCTTATTTAAATTTACACTTAATGTTATTTGAATTGATACATTTTGTTTATGTGTTACAGGACTGTGGGAGGAAAGAGAAATCACCAGCTCGTGATTTAAGTCCTAGGTCTCAACCATTCAAGTCAGAAGTGAATCCACTTCAGGAGTTGACTCAGGTATGCTAAGAGTTATTTAATAATCTTCTTGGAATTCCTTGGGATGCATCCATCTTTGGAATCCTCTTGGAATCCCATTGTATATATCTATGCAAGACATCTTAGAACTCATTCAGGGTAACCAGATGTTAAACATTACAATAATTCAGTTACGGATGATGTAAGTATACCTTTCTACTTGTTGTAAAATTCAACTTACTTCATCAACTACTATTACTAATATTGCTTTTAACAATGCAGGTACATAAATAATTTAGTTTATAGCACAAAGAATCCTGATATTTATGGATTCCTTGAGCCACAATATATACAAAGGACTGGAAATAAAATGATTGACACTCAGACATATATTGAAAGATGGATTTCCAAATCTAGAAAGGGAATTTACTTTGCCCCTATTATCCATGCGTAAGTTTCAAATATTTATATTTTGATCTTAAGTAATGTTGAGAATATGAGATTAATAGATTTGTTATTTTAGGTCCCATTGGCAATTGATCATTGTGTGTCTCGCGGACAACACAGTTGTTTGCCTTTGTTCATTGCATCAGAAGGCAACTTCATATATGAAACAAATTTTACAAATCTATCATTTAATTAACTTTCAATAATATATCACTCTTTTTTGTATAATATGCAATTTACTAAACATCTTAGATTTTAGTGTAATGAATGTGTGTAATGTTCTTGGAGAAAGATCTACATCCACATCTCAACCTCTATTGGATATCTCCTAAGGTATTTAATTCTAAATTTAATTCTAAAGTAAGTTTATTAAAATTAGCATTCAATTATTTGACGATTCAACTTTAATGAAAGTGCAATAAGCAACAAGGAGGCTGGGAATATGGATATTACAGCATGCACTAGATGAGAACCATAACATGAGCTGGTACAATCGATTCTTGGGAGCAAGTAAGAATATGTCTTAAGTTTGTAGATATGTCAAATGATTTTCAAGTTTCACATACATGCTTCATAATACATGTTGTACATTTATTTCAGGTTTTTCAATACCCAGAGCCATTGGATAGGCAAACACAAGAAGAACTTCAAAAAGAATGGGTAAGATATTTCTCCAACTTAGAAGTAGTTTGTAGAAATATATAAGTATATATAACATTGTATTTTTGTAGATTAGTGTAAATATTAATTACATATGTATTGTACTGCAATTCTAATATCATTATTGAATTTTGTAGGAGCAACTGGCTCCAAAAGGTGGGGGGGGTGTTGAATGGAGCCTGAACTGAATTCGCTATAAATAGAAACCACCAACCAAGGCAAAAATATATAAGCACAGATAAAGCAGTTTTATACCGGTTCACCCTAATCTCTTGGGTTACGTCCTATTCTCCCTTAAACAAACTGTTCAAGAGGTTCCACTATTTAGCAAAGAGCTACAACGAGTACACAAACCTCTCCAGAGTACAACGAGTACACAAACCTCTCCAGGTTATACCAGTCCCAATCTCCCCCTGAGATCAAGACCACTCAAGATTGAAATAAATACTCTCAAAAGAGAGAACAATGAAAGCTCACAAGGGTTTACTTCACAATGGTGAAGAATTACACAATGGTTTCACACAACCCAAAACTCTAGATGCTCTCAATAGCAGATTGACGATAAACACTCAGTAGTAGATACTCTATATTTCTTCAATGTATTGTATGATGTAATTCTCTTTTTGCTTCTCGTTCTTCAACTTGAAATTGCTCCTCTATATGTAGCTGTTTAGAAACTAGCCACTGGGATGCTTGAACAGAGCAATCTTGACTTTCTGATGTATGGAGCTCAAACTGGAAATGTTTCTCTAGTTTTCATACTACATTAAACTTGATTAAGTCTATATCGGAAATAATTTAAAATAACATAGAGAAATTATATCTAGCATACTCATCAATAATTTGAATAATTTCTATTATGAATAGATTTGAACATAAAACACATCATGATATAAAATCAATTAATTACATCTAAATATTCCATAATAATTTGAATAATTTCCATTATGAACAAATTTGAACATTAAAGCACAATATGATATAAATCAATTAATCAAATTTAAATACTTCATAATAATTTGAATAATTTTCATTATGAACAAATTTAAATGTTAAAGCACATCATGCTATAAAATCAATTTAAATCAAATGAATAACATAAAAGTAAATAATAAAAAACTTATCTCTTCATGGATATGTGTCTGCTGCTTTAATAATAATAATGTTTAATGTGTAATGTATACAAGTCATCAAATATAAATGTATACTCGAGTTTTATTATCATCAGAACTTTATCAAATGATTTGATTCTCTAAAGGGACTTTGGACCGTCTAATGTTCAACAATCTCCTCCTGTTTTATGATGACAAAACTACAAGCCTTAAGAACAAATAATTTCAATAATATCAAGAGATTAAACAGCGGAAAGATTTTTATTTGATGAAAAACATGTACAATGCCCAACTGCATAAACATAGAATTGTAAAACAAATCCAATACTTCTCAATATTATTTGCAAAAATAGATTTGATCATTTTTCTTAATTATTTGCTATGCATCTCCTTTCTCTCCCCCTTTTCGTCATCATAAAAAGGAGTTAATTTAAAAAAAAAAAATCATCACTACTACAGCGAGATGCTGATAAAGATTCTAAGTGGTTATGTGTTAAGGATAGATAATTTTGGATAATAGGGATGACTTCCATCATTCAATTAAGATCATATCCCAAAATTTTCTTAAATATTTAAAACGTTCTTCAACAAGGATTTTATAAAAATATTTGTTAATTGTTCATCAATTGAGACAAATTGCAAATCAATGGTACCCTTTTGAACATGATCTCTTATAAAATGATGTTTAATTTCAATATGCTAAAAACACACTTTTTTATTTTATAAATAAAACAAATTTGAAAAAATCAATTGAGTGTAAATCAAATTTAAAACAAATGCAAAAAAAAAACATGACATCTTGCTTAGACAGTCACATATCGTCAAATATATGTAAACTTAATTAGATCGTCTAATGTGTAAAAGATTTAGACTAACAAATGCAAGCAAAAAGAAATACTTATCTTGTAGGCGAGACAAATCTCATATGAACCTTTGTTAGTAAAATGTGAACGTCTCATCCTTATTTGACCAATTCCACACAAATTTTGTTCATCTTTCTCTGTTGTCTCTTTATCTTTTGACTCTCAATTATGGGAATGTAGACTTTCTTACCTTTATGAATAATGAGCATCCATTTTCTCAATTCCAATATTTGAGTCTTCTTGTTTGGATGTAATATATCTGCAAGAGGAATAATTTTCTCTTTTGGTACCCACACAGTTTTGGGTCCTTTCATGTTAGTTTTCCTCCAAGATATATTCTTGAAGGTTCCTGCAAAAATAGGATGTACAATCGAAGAACTAGATGATGATGCATTATTTTGATCACAACCTATTCCTTTCTTATCATGAGACTTTCTAGAATTTTTTATCAACATGTTTAGAGATTTTTCATTTGTATTTTAATGAGATAAAACTTTTCTAAGAGCAATATTTTCAGTAATAATATCATCAATGTTTTTGCCATTTGATTCAATAGGCCTTTTTCCTAATTTTTCTCTAATTAACACAAGTTCTTTTTCCAAGTTTTTGAGATTTGTGTTCTGAACTGCAAGGTCCCTTTTAAGGTTCCTATTTTCATTACACAATCTTTCTTTTTCTTGGAGAAACTGTGTTTTTTAGAGAAATATCATTTAGACTAGCTTTCTCTTGTTGCATTAATTCAATTTCTTTGCAAACATTTTTATATTTTCTTTTCATGGTTTTATATGCAGATGGAATCATACCATTATTAGATATTGCTTCTTGATAAGCTAAACATAAACTATCAATATCAGTAAAATCTACCTCATTATCTGAGTCCTCTGACATATAGCTATCTGCCACATCAGTCATGAGACTTATGTTTGCCTCTTCTTCAGAATCAGAACTAGACGAATCCAAATCCTCCCAGGTTTCTTTTTCTTTTTGGAGAATTTCTTATTCTTTTCTTTCTCCACTTTTTCTTCAACCTGATTAGGACATTCTAATTTGAAGTGTCCTGGCTTCTTGCAGCCATAACAGATTATCCTATCTTGCTCCTTGCCATTTTTCGTCCTGAACCTTCTTTCCTTTCTCTTGCTCTCTTTCTTTCTCAACAATCTTTTGATCTTGTTGGTGAGGATGGAGATCTCATCATCAGACTCTATATTATCTGATGTATTGTCTATATCTTCAGAAGCTTTGGGTGATACCTTTTTCTTTACATTTGTCTCAGATGATTTCAAAGCCAAAACCTTCCCTTTTGTTGAACCTGCATCATTTTGTATAACATGCTCATATATAGTAAGAATACCTACCAATTCTTCTAGGGGCATGGCCTCAAGATCTTTAGAAGTTCTGAGAGCAGTTTCTTGAGCTCTCCATTTAGCAAGTAAAATTCTGATAATTTTATCATTGATTTCATATTGACTAACAGTTGACCCCAAGGATCTTAGGCTGTTTAGGATAACTTGCAAAAGAGAAACCATAGATTGTGTAGATTCATGATCTTCAATAGCAAACATTTCATATTGATGTTTAAGCATAGTCAATTTATTTCTTTTTACCTCTTTTGAACCTTCATATGTGAGAGAAAGTGTATCCCACATCTCCTTAGCGCTGACCATGGCATGCACCTTTGACATTTCTTCCTCGGATAAAGCACACATTATAATATGCCTAGCTTTAGCGTTATTTTGACAGACACGTTTTTCCTCCATAGTCATATATTCAAAAGGAAGCAATTCTCCTAATTTATCAATCAATGTAGGTATGCCATTTTTAATAATATTAATTAACTCCATAGCATTATATTAGATGAAGCCAATCATCCTCATCTTCCAAAGCTCATAATTTTGGCCCTTGATCAAGGGTGGTCGACCCATGTGTAGTCTGTCTCCATCCATTGAGTTCTTGTAGGATCGTGCCTCAAGTTCTATGAAGAACTAACCCCTGAGGTTAGCTCTGATAGCAACTGTAGGAATAACTGGCTCTAGAATGGGGGTGTTGAATGGAGTCTGAACTCAATTCGTTATAAATAGAAACCACCAACCAAGGCAAAAATATATAAGAACAGATAAAGCAATTTTATACTGGTTCACCCTAATCTCTTGGGTTACGTCTAGTTCTCCCTTAAACAAATTGCTCAGGAGGTTCCACTATTTAGCAAATAGTTACAACGAGTACACAAACCTCTCCAGGTTACAACGAGTATACAAACCTCTCTAGGTTACAATGAGTACACAAACCTCTCTAGGTTATCATGAGTACACAAACCTCTCCAGGTTATCACGAGTACACAAACCTCTCTAGGTTATACTAGTCCCAATCTCCCCCTGAGACTAAGACCACTCAAGATTGAAATAAACACTCTCAAAAGAGAGAACAATGAAAGCTCACAAGGGTTTACTTCACAGTGGTGAAGAATTACATAATGGTTTCACACAACCCAAAACTCTAGATGCTCTTAATAGCAGATTGACAATAAACACTCAGTAGTACATACTCTATATTTCTTCAATGTATTGTATGATGTATTTCTCTTTTTGCTTCTTGTTCTTCAACTTGAAATTATTCCTTTATATGTAGCTTTTTAGAAACTAGCTGTTGGGATGCTTGAATAGAGTAATTTTGACTTTCTGATATATGGCGCTCAAACTGGAAATGTTTCTCTAATTTTCATACTGCATTAAACTTGATTAAGTCTGTATTAGAAATAATTTAAAATAACATAGAGAAATTATATCTTGGATACTCATCAATAATTTGAATAATTTCTATTATGAACAGCTTTGAACGTAAAGCACATCATGATATACAATCAATTAATCACATCTAAATACTCTATAATAATTTGAATAATTTCCATTATGAACAAATTTGATTATTAAAGCACAATATGATATAAATCAATTAATCATATTTAAATACTCCATAATAATTTGAATAATTTTCATTATGAATAAATTTGAACATTAAAACACATCATGCTATAAAATCAATTTAAATCAAATGAATAACATAAAAGTAAATAATAGAAAACGTATATCTTCATGGATATGTGTCTGCTGCTTTAATAATAATAATGTTAACTGTGCAATGTATATAAGTCATCAAATATAAATGTATACTTGAGTTTTGTTATCATCAAAACTTGATCAAATGATTTGATCCTCTAAAGGGACTTTGGACCGTCTAATGTTCAACAAATTCTCAAACGTATTATGGCTTTGACATTATCTGGATTCTAAATCTGTTATGCAGGGTTATGGTTAATAGATAATTCGTTCTGTATATTTAAAAAAAAGACACGTACACAACGTTAGTTATGGAAAAAATCGACATGGTAAAGGATATACCTCGTCGGTTATTGTCAAAATCGATGTGGTATTCCATGCAAAAAATTTTGAACAGACAATACCACGTCAATTAGATGGTTCCAACCGACGTGGTATGCCATTTGAGTTTTAAAACTCGTATAAAGACCACGTCGATTGTGACTATCCAACCAACGTGGTATTGTCTCTTCAGCACTACTATATATTATTTTTGAAATGGGTCTATAACGTTCGTTCCTGATTGTAACCGACATGGTGGTTGAATATATGACATTGGTTATTCAACCGACATGATATTTGAAGACTTTCAACGTCACCTTGTTCTACGTCAATTATGGAACCGACGTTAAGGGGCCTCCAGAACCCATTTTGAAGACCGTTTTTCTACTAGTGAAAGAAAGAAATAAAACAAAATACCAAATTAACCCACAAGGGTAATATGAGAAGACAAGTGAACAAAACTATGGAAAATCAATGGAAGAGTCAAAAGAGGTCTATTCCTATGTTAAAAACAAAACAACAAAAGAAATTAATTATGTCCCAAACGAAATTACGACAGGGACGACCATAAAAAGAAATAAATATTTGAAAATAGAGAAGGAGTCACCACCATAGTTTATTATATAAAACTATAGAAAAACCAAAAGAGAAAATGGTTTGATGTGAAACTAGATTTAGGGTCCAGGAGTACGTTACGTATGGGGAAGATATTAACACCCCGCAATGTTCGTCCTAAGACGGTACCTTTAATCAAATGAGTAAAATAAGTGTGGTTTTTCTTTTAAATGTTTACTTTTATCAAAAAAAAGAAACAAAAATGAAAGCAAAAACAAAGAAAATGTTCTTTTTTTATTTTATTTTTAAAGGTCTGACAAGGATTGACCTTGCTATTACGTATTTCCATCCATGACGGAAAATCAAGGTTCAAGTATTAATGGATAGAAAATTGTTATTGTGTTTTGATCTTTCTTAATTTTAAAATTTTATATTTTTTTAACTTTTAGAAATTTGATTTTAAAAATTTGGTATTTAAAAAAAAAAATTGGATATTTTGGAAACGATCGTGCTTAATTAACAACCCAAAAATTCTATAGCATAAAATATATATTCCAAATCATAAAATATTTAATACATGAAAGATAAATAAAAGAAGGAAAGAAGAAATAAGAAGAAAAGAAAAGAAGAACAAAAAAAAAAAAAAAAAGAAAAAAAAAAAAAAAAAAAAAAAAAAAAAAAAAGAAAAAAAAAAAAAAAAAAAATTTAGCTTGGGCGAAAATAATTTTGCCCGAACGAAAATCCACCTCGCCCGAGCTAAAAAGAAGTCGCTTGAGCGAAAACAGTCTAGAAAACACTCTTAAATTTCGCCTGAGCGAAAATACTCTCGCCTAGGCGAAAACACTCTAGAGAGCATCTTATTTTGTTTACGAAGGTCTCGCTCATGCGAGCTTCATCTCGCTCGGGCGAAACTTGCAGAGTGAACTTTTCTGCAAAAGTCGCTTAAGCAATATTCTTCTGCTTGAGCGAGACTATCTAAAAATATTCTCAATTAAACTAACTTTTGTCTGCTAAGTATTACCATCTATTTAAGATTCAAAGTACTACATAAAGTATTCAGGTACATCAAACTTATCTACGACTATCTACATGACAAAAAGAGTGACCATTCCAAGGTCATAAAATCTTTAATTATATCAAAACATATATACAAGTATATACAAGACAAAAGAACATCAATTTAAAGACATATCATCTTTAAGGTACTCCAAAACCTGCATTTGCACCTGCTCGTATACATAGTATAGTCATTGCAGTTCATACAACAACATGAAAAGCAAGGGTAAGCTAGTAAACTTGAAAGATTATAACATACTAACTACATGCAAATAGAACAGAGTATCTCAATCATAAGAATTTCTTTAAAGTCTAGCGTATCAAGTTTCAATACAGGTTTTCCTTTTTCATTTCAAGTACTCATGTCAAACATCATACATAAAGGTCTCACATGGACCACATCAATACACATAGGTCACACATAGACCCATCATCTTTCGAAAGACTTATTAAGTATGCCCCTACCAGGGACTAACATCTAATCCAATACCTAGGACTTAGATTCAACAACTCTAAGAGAAAGGACTAATCCAATACCCAAGACTTAGACTGCCATTCGAATCTAAGAGAAAGGATCAGAGTAAGCTCAAACATCCAATACCGAGTCTCACCAGCGGTCCCGGTGTGTATGAACTCCCTCACAGCTTCTCACCACCTGATATCTTAGTCTATGTGACTTAGATTATCAGTGAAGCCAGAGGATCTCTGTTCAACATAGGCGTGTTATACTTAATGTACACAAACGAGCATAACTCATACATTACCCAAATGTATGACATCAATTCATCATTCACATCAATACTTATTCAATCTACAAATCATATTATGTAAGTATCTTTCCATCATCAAAACAATACCTAATTACTCAAAATAGTTAAGTTAATCACACTAAGTCAAAACAAACAATCAAATTCATTCAGCGCTCAAGGACCAGTCAGACCTGCAAGAAAGACTTGAGCACTGATAATCACATATTCAAATCTTCTGTCCTATAGGTCTATTTAAAGTACTAACTAGTATAAAAATAAGTTGCTAGCTCCCCTTACCTCAGACAACGATTCCCTACCAATTCCTCCGATCAGGCAATAACCCCAGTCCAACTTTAGGAATCTAGAACAAGTTTTCCAAATAACACCAACTTTTAGTATTACCTTAATCAAGTTGAGAGGAACACTTTTCTCAACTGTTCCCATCAATATTGATACAAAAATTTAACGAAAAATAGAGAACAAGAGATCTTTAGAGCAAATATGAACTTACTCTGTTTGATATTCTGATTGGTTTAAAATGATCCTAAGATCCTCGACTACTGTAGGACTATCAAAATCTGAAATAAATGGAATATGAAGGGTGAAAATCAAGAGAGAATGAGGAGAGAGCTATAGAGGTTGAAAGGTAGGGTATATATAGAGAGAGTGAAAAAATGGGTGTCTTTTTTTTTTTTGTTCT
>Ga0209489_107105_pt1 | contig 17129 bp, 11 predicted proteins | sample SiratrowhiteBW_FD_187527 | JGI IMG/M metagenome (GOLD analysis project Ga0209489, IMG submission 187527) | Root nodule microbial communities of legume samples collected from California, USA - Siratro white BW (SPAdes) (version 2) | ecosystem: Host-associated > Plants > Roots > Nodule | place... | reverse complement strand
AAAAAAAAAAAAAAAAAAAAAAAAAAAAAAAAAAAAAAAAAAAAAAAAAAACAACAACAGTCCATTCCTATTTAAAAGGATTACAAACAAACCAACGTTGAAACTACTTTTGTTATACCAATTTCCATAATGCATTAATCTTACAATATCTAGAACTCATATGTTATAAGAAAATTAATCTTTATCGTGGTAGCCTATGACAACAAATGATTCATCACAAATTATAATAAATTTTATGACAAATTAATATGTAATTTTTTTGCATGAACATGTCATCTCTAAACACTTTATAACAATTTGTTACAAATTTATGTCAGTCACAAACAATTAGGATACAAATAGTTCATCACTAAAACTGTATGTTAGAAAACATTGTCACAGAAAAGATATGTTTGTGAGGTTGATTAAGCATATTAATTTTTGTTTCAAGAATAGGTGAACCAAATGTCATCAATCGTCACTTAAAGTGAAGGACTTATTGTTCTAAGCAACAAGGTTTAGGGTCATAACCCTCGCTTTAAACATTATTGTTTAAGCGATGTTAGGTACATTTTAAGCGAGGAAACCCTTAACAATTTTTATTTTTTTTTAAGTGTTTTGCTTAAAACACTAACATTAAGAGATTGTTAACGGTGCTTAAGGGAACAGATGCAAACTAATGAACTTTAAATGTCAAAAGTGAAAATTTGCAATCATTGAAGTAATGACATTTTAGAATGATGTATTTAAAATTGTGCAAGAATAGTTTTTATACTTATTTTTCGGATTCAATATTGTTTAATGAAAAATTAAGATATTTTTACTCGAAATATTATATTTATGATTTATTATATAAAACTATCCTTTACAGAATTCACTTTTATACTTTGTTTGGACTGAGAGATAGATTTGAGGAAGTAAATTTGAGTGTATAAAAAGATTGATTATTTGTATTAACGGAAAGATAGTGAGAAATGAATGAAAAATTTATAAAAGTTTGTAGATGATGTAATAGGTGTAGTTTATAAAATAATTTTTTAATATTATATTATGTTATATAATTAATTATTTTTATTTTATCATAATATAAATATAAATATTAATAAATTTATAATAAGAATTAATTATATAAAAATATAATATATATTTAATATAATAATTATATATGAAAATATTACATAATAAAATATTTATTGTTATATGTTTATTATATAATAAATACTTTATTATATTTAATGTAATTATATTGATTGTAATTATATTGATTGTAACTTTCATCCCAAATCGTCTCGTTCTTGTGAAGAAAAGAAACTTTCAACCTCTTTTGTCATTTTATAATTTTAATTATTTTTTTATTTTTTGATAATCCAACTTTTCCTGCATTTTTATCCTCTTCGTTCATGGAAGCAAACGACGCCTTATTGAAAAATAAAAAGAGCCTCGTTTTATCTTAGCTATTGTTAATTGTAGTAGGCTTTAAGGTAAGATATTTCCCATGTCTTTGTATTAATTTTCCAATAAATTTTTATAGTTGCATGTTCCATTTTGTGACGAATTTGTAACTTGGTACTTGGTACCAACTTACTTTTTGTTTTGTTTCAATGAATATACTTGCGTTTTCTCTAAACGAGGTCGCTTTTCTAAAAAAAGTTTTCTTTGTCATGCATATTATATTTATGAATGCTTGCTCTTTTTCTAGTAACTTCTTATTATATCCACATTATTTCTTAGATCTTAGTGATTAAAGTCAATTTTACTCATTATTTCTTAGATCTTAGTGATTAAAGTCAATTTTACTCAGATTTTTATTATTGCAAAGTCGTTAAACTGTTGTTGTCTCCAAGATTTTTTACTCAACATAACAAGAATCATGGCATGTGTTCTATATATAAGTTGAGAGAATTTTTCTTTTGTAAAAGATTATGGTGTACAATGATAACTCCAAAATATCCATGATATATCTCTTCAAAGCACAAACCTTTAACTTGTTTTAGTTTTTCTTAAAGCTTGTTAAGTATAACTTTATTAGTTATTTTTTTCTTAAAGCTTGTTAAGTATAACTCTATTAGTTATTTCTTTCTTTCCATTCGTTTGAAGATGTTCAATTGAGAACACTCAAGATTTGATTATGAGTTATTGAAGAAACATTAAAATCTTATACTTAATATCTCTTTTGGATGCATAAAGTTTTACCTTTTATTTAGTTTCATTTTAAGCTGGATAAGTATGATAGTATTAATCGTTTTTACCTGTTTATTTGTCCGCTTAACTAAAGAGACTCAATTTATGAGTTGCTGAAGAAAATGATCAAATCCTTTATCACTCAATTATCTATCATTATCAAGAATCAATGCATTATTTATGTCAATATATATAACATTTTTCTAAAAAAATTGGATTTCTTGCCTTGAAATAATGGCTAAGGATTCAACCTCGATACATTTAAAAAAAACTTAATAACTATAATAATAAAAAAAAAGCTTGACTTGTCATTTGCCATCATAAAAGGCTTAAGGATGCCAATCTCTAAATAGTAAAAGGCCAATAAAACTTTAGAACTCGAACAACCACGCTTCGTTCTCCTAAACGTATTTCACAAATATCATTATAGAGAGTTGGATGAAAAATACCGTTATGGAGTTTGATGAAATACATATTTGAGTTTGTTGTTCGTCTAGACATTTAAAAAAAATAAAAAATATATTTTTACTTGATTAGTGACTCTCTTTTGACTATTTTTTCTTTATCGTTAAAGAAGTAATAAATAAATAAAGAGCACAAAAAGGCACTCCAAACCCATCTACAAAAACTCAACTATAATACATAATAAAAATATAGTAACTTATATACATGTACACCAATAAGGAGTAAGCAGTTTAACATCTAACACAATAGGTGAACTTTAGTATACTATACTTTATTTTTAGTCTTGCTATAAAGTAACTAAAGTATACTATAAAGTATTCAATAATATTCAGTTATGTTTGGTTATAGTATTTTTAATTGTAAGAATCTAATGGAGACTTCAAAGACTTTTCAGAGTTATGTTTGGTTATAGTATTTTTAATTGTAAGAATCTAATGGAGACTTCAAAGACTTTTCAGACATTATGGGCTTTAAAAGCTGCTCCTTCAGCCTTAGTGTATGCATGAAGGTTACTTTTGGATAGGTTGTCAACTAGATCCAACTTAGTCAGAAGAGGTGTTTTGTTAAGAAATGTGTAGTGTCCTTTGTGCCAAGGAAATGCAGAAACTGCTAATCATCTTTTTAATACTTGTAAAGTGGCAAGACAAGTATGGGATATGTGTGACAGGTGGGTAGGGAATGTAAGTATAAGACATGTGTCTTCACTTGTTAATTTCTAGAACTACTGTCTATTGAGTCAAAGACAGGGTTTAATAGAGTGTGGAAAGGAATGTGGGTGGCTATTGTTCAGAGATATGGAATCACAGAAATAAGGTGGTATTTAAAGGTGGGTTTGTGGATGCCGAAAAAATTTTTAGTCTTGCTCAGCTAAAGGGTTGGCTTTGGCTCAAGTTTAAGTTTAAGAGAAACACTCTTTCTTACTTGGATTGACATTTATCTCCAGTGATGTGCTTACTTTCTCTGGCTTAGAGTTTCATGTTAGTAAGGTGGGATTTGTTTTTGGTAGTTTAGGAGTGGTCAGTTTCTCTGGCTTAGAGTTTCATGTTAGTAAGGTGGGATTTGTTTTTATAGTTTGGGAGTGGCCAAGTTTGCAGGATAATGTGGTAAGGGTGATTTGACCTAGCTCATTAACCTAGGATTGCTAAAGCTTCATAGGGAGTATTTTGTATTTTGTTTATGTATTTTTTTGGGTAATTTTAGCTTCTTGTGTGGATGTCTTTGTTTGTGTTTCTGAGTGTTTTTTGGTGGTCTAAGTGAAGTGCTTAAACATGTTTAAAAAAGTATATAGGTTTTCTTGGCACCTTTGTCTTGATTTCATATTGTGTATAAGGATTCAGATATTCCTAAAGTGCTTCTTTATATTTATTCATCTTTTGCTGTTAAAAAAAATTATACTTTATTTTTAACAAAATCACCTATCATAAATAACAATTATTATATACAGGTAAGCATTGGAACTGTACTTATATTATCAATTGTTGTAGTAAAAAACAAAACTCTCACTGGTAGAAAATCAACGCGCAACAACACCCTTACAAATTAAATATTCGATAGATAGATAAATGCATAAAAATTCAATCCCAGACCCATGTAAATTTTTTTTTTAGTTTCATTTAACTTATATTAGAATAACGTTTTGTATTTCTTTTAGTTAAATACATTATTTTTCCTCATTTTTTTGATTTTCTAAAAAACCATTAAATTCATAACAAAATAATCACTCGCTTAATAAATATTATACACAAAAAAAAAAACATTGTACCAAAAAATTATTTCGCATTGTTTATTAAAAAATAAAACAAATCACAATCTCATTGGAAAAAGATCATACAAACAGAAGTAATGTAAATAAGTACAACTTCTACATATACAAAAATTTAGGAAGTATTCATAAAAATAAATAAACTAAAATTATACACATAAACACGACTTTATTAAAATAAATAAATATCAAATGGATTCCTCCTAATTAAGAAAATAAAAAAAAAATTAAAGTTGTATTATCCAGCATAATTTCCTCAACAAATTAAAAGAATATATATTTAAAATTTGAAAATCGTGGAGCACATCTTTTTATTTTAAAGTCATATTTGGAATCACAACCTATCATATAAATAAATTTTCTTAATTTGATTGCCATAACTTCCTACCAAAGTTACACCAAATTGATAAATTTTCCTCATAAGTATGACATTAGCAAAGAGTAGTTTAAAGAGGACTCTACAGTCTTATCAACCATCCTCAATTCTCCACATACCTAAAGAGCAGTGTACTTTTATTTAATATTAACTTCTTACTTTATTTTCTATAATTATTCTAATACTTATTTTAACTTTTCTTGTTCTCCATTGTCTCATTACCAAATCTCAGTTACATATCACCTGACCTGAAAAAAAAAATCAACTTGAATTTATATATTGGGACAATACTATTTGTGAGTAAGAACCTTAATTTTGAACCACCACAAATGATAACATTTTTTTGTAATGTCTCTCTGTTAACACTATTATCTCATCATAGCAAATTCAATTACTTTATTAATTTCTATTCATCACACCAACTATATTACTGTAATTTATATTCACTAATATTGGAAAATCAATATGTTACTATTGGCAGTCAACTTTTTTTATGCAAACTTATGTATACATCAGAAAATAAAAATCAAGCATATTTTCCTTTTACAAGCTGATTAAATTATTCATCATATTAAGAACTATTTTAAGCGTGAAACGATTTTATGAACCACTACTAGACTTGTTTTTCTTAATTCTCTAATTTTTTTTGTCACGCACATGAATGCAATGATAATACGTACCAACTTGTCCCTTTTAATATAGAAAATGCAGGTAAAATACCTACCGTTGTTATAATATATACTATTTAAGATAAACAATAATACATTATATAATATGTCACATAAACAATTATACATTATACTATTTTATTTTAATATATGAGGGGGCTAAGCTAGTCTAATATTCAATGTAAATATGACAAAAACATTGATGGACCAGCATTGGAAAAATTGACAACCCATTGTGACAGGGGAATGACCCTGGATCATAACTTGGGGCACGCACTGACTCCAAAGTCTAGCATTGATCACAAGCATCTAGAAGGGGTGGATATATATATATATATATATATATTAAAAAGAAAATCTAGAACCTGTGTAATCCCTCTAAAATCAATTAATCTTAAACTGAAATTTGCGTGACAAAAGTACTTGTTTTCGAGAAACTGTTTTTGGTGATATATCTTACAAGCAATTATGATATCCATTTATTTTTTATTAATATGTGGACTTCATTACGAGTAATATGTAAATATTTTAATTCATGAGACATATCTTTACACTGTATTATTAAAAATATATTTTATGATATAGTTTTACTATGTTTATGAGACCTTGTAAAAAAGGACACAATAACAATTTTGTAAATTTGAGCAAGATGTTTTACCATAATCATAGTATGAACCAACATAAAAATATATTTTAAATTGTTCATATTTGTGAATGTTTGGGTATTACATTTTAAAGTTTTAAACTCTTAAACTCTATGTTTAGTACTTTTTGCTCTATCATCATCATCATTATTATTATTATTATTATTATTATTATTATTATTATTATTATTATTATTATTATAAAAAAACATTTATTATTTTAAAATTTATTAACTATTCCAAAACAATTTTATTGCTTTCTTTATCCAAATTGAAAAGTACTTTGGCCAAATTCAAACTGTTATTCCTTTCTCCTTTATTGAGCATAAAAGAAAAACGGTTTTTTTGAATAAATGGACACAAAGAGATGAAAAACCACAAAACGTAATATATAATTAAAATAAATTTTTAACACAAGATTTTAGGAAAAACATGTTTTTACCTGTATGGAAGCCCGATTAGAGAGTTCAAATCGAAAAAAGATCTTCGATGGGGTGATTCATTAGTTCCGTTTTTGTTTCCAATCGTAACGGAAGGCTTGGCAAGACTGGTGAGAGAAGCAACTAGAATTGGAGTTTTAGAGGGGGTTAGGGTGGGCCAAAGAGGGGTGGAGGTATCATTGCTACAATTTGCAGATGACACCCTGTTTGTTTGTCAATCTAAATATCAGAGTATTTTAGCGATTAAAGCGATATTGAGAAGTTTTGAGGTTGTTTCAGGCTTAAAGGTTAATTTTTATAAGAACCAAGTGGGTGGAGTAGGAATTTCAGTTGTGGATATGAACATATTTTCTAAATGCTTGAACTGTAGTAGCATGTACTTCCCATTTAAGTATCTCGGCATTAGTATAGGAGAGAATCCCAGGAAGGTGAATTTTTGGAGACCAATTATTCACAAGATCAAGGCTAAGCTATCTATGTGGAAGGGCAAACTATTATCCATGGCAGGAAGACTCTGCTTAATAAAATCAGTAATTACTGCATTGCCACTATTCTACTTATCATTTTTAAAGCTCCAAAGCAGGTATGTAAGACCATAAGAACAATACAATCCAATTTCTTCTGGGGTGGAATTCTGAAGGGAAGAAAATACACTGGGTTGCGTGGAATATAGTAGGTAGAGCAGTGAAAAAGGGTGGTTTGGGACTTAAGGATTTACAAAAATTCAATTATACTTTATTGGCAAAATGGAAATGGAGGTTGGGGACGTGAGAAGAGGGTGCTTGGAGAGATGTCATTGAGTCTCAATATGGGAGTTGGCAGAAAATGAAAGATTCTATGGTAGAAAAGAAAGTTCTCACTGGTGAAAAGATTTATGCTCAATATGTGAAGTTAGCAATGTTAATTGGTTTGACAGGAGGATAAGATGGAAACATAGAAATAGAGGTACTATAAAATTTTAGGAAGACTGTTGGGTGGGTGATAGGCCACTTAAGGAATCATTTCCTAGATTGTACTCAGTCTGAGATAACAAAGAGATGGTAGTGAGTGAAATGGGTGATTGAATTAGTAACGAAAATAGAGAAGAGTTCATATGGATGTTATCATGGAGAAGAGAACTGTTTGTGTGAGAACAAGAATTGAAACGACAGCTAGTGAGTGAGATAGTGAGATATCCACAATGCAATGGAATAAAGCTGCGCTGGATGCGTGGTGCTGGATGGGAGACGATACGAAAGTATACACAACCCAATCTGGTTATATGGCTCTACTAGAAGAAAATGTAAACATACATTTTGAAGGTGTGGGACCTCAATATACCTGGCTCAGGAAAGGTATTTGGTTGGCGAGTATTGATGGATAGAATGCCCTCTAGGGTGAATCTCGCGAGAAGAGGGATTAATATACAATGCAACCTCTGCCCACTGTGTATGAAGGAGAAGGAAACAATATAACATCTCTTTATGTATTGTGAGGTCTCCCAAAGAGTGTGGGATAAGTGTGATAGGTGGGTAGGATTAACCTCTGTTAGGAATAATGACATTATCAATCATTTTCGAAACTTTTATGCAATTAGTCTGAGTAGGAAAGCTAACATAGTTTGGAAGGGGATGTGGTTGGCAATAGTGTGGGAAATATGGAAACATAGGAATAAAATTGTCTTTAGTAATGGAGTAGTGGACGATGTTGAGATTTTTGCAATGACACAAGTGAATGCTTGGCAATGGACTAAGACTGGCAGGCAGAAAGTACATTTCTCTTTTTCGGATTGGTGCCTTAACCCACGAGAATGTCTGGTACAACTTAGGTAGTGTTTGAGGAAGAGTATTGGATGAGTGATTATTCTAGGGTTGGTGTTGCGATAGTTAGAAAGGGTACAAGGTCTATTTTGTATTCTTTTGTAGGTATAGCATGATAGCTTAAATCAATAACATTCTTACAAAAGAAGAAGGAGAGAGGAAACAAAGTACACTTTCCAATGATAGCTGTGACAACTGTGAGAGGTGGGATAGAAATGTACAAGATATCCAATTGTATACATAGAAGAGTGTAATGCAACGATAGAAAGAATTTATAGTCAACACATTTGGAATTGTAGGTGTTTAGGGTGTAGTTCATTGTATTTTATAATCTGATCTTGTCTTTGGTGCTCTTTCATGCATAAATGTACGTTCTGAATAATTTCTCTTCTTGTAATAGGGTTGGAGTATCCCTGAAATACTCCCATTTATATTATTCTTTGCTGTTAAAAAGAAAATAAATTTAATTTTAATTTACATTTTCAAATTGGTAAATTTAGTCTTCGAATATATATAGTCTCTCCTTTAATATTGTGGTGGTAAAAAATATCATTTAAATATAAAAGGCTAAATTCAAATATTTGTACAACATTAAATATCAAATTCTTTAATTTGAAAACACGGGGAACAAGTTTAGATATTAAACATATTTTTTTTTGAAAAAAATTAATCGAAATGTAACCATTAGTGATATAAATTTCCACATTTTAAAATCATTTTTCGTTTAAAATTAAATTGCAAAAACCTGTTATTCAGTGTAGAAATAAAACTATAAAGATGAAAACAACATATTAAGTTCATTTAAATTTTCTGTTTAGTTAATATTGAATCAAATTAAGAATAACTAGCTTTTAAAATTTAATATAGCAAAGCATTCACACTCAAAAAAGTGAATCAAGAATCCAAAAAATATATATAACACCTGAATCAGTAGAACCATTAAAGAATGTACACTTGCATAATCTTCTAGAACATGATGCCTAAATTTGAAGAAAGAAAGCTATAATAAAAGAGTCAATAATGCAGTGACAAGTGACAGGAGCATGTGGTCTTCCCGAGTCTGGTAGTTAGGCAAGGAGTGCTTCTTTCCTGTCCATTTCTCATCACATAAAGTTAAAACTATGGCTGCCGATCTTGTAAATTAATACCAAAATAACATGTTATCTCACGTTTAAGGTTGTTGTTTCACGACTCAAGTTGTTTATAATAAAATTCTTCACGAGGATTCATCAAAGAAGAACACAAAAAAAATTAAAATTTCAGATAAATTTACCCTCATGTATTTTAATTGTTTTAAAAAAGAAATATAAGAGATTGAATATCGATAGAACTATCTAGGTCTTCTAGTAGCCACATTTTTAGAACGGATGATAGAGTTCCTTTCTTTTAACTTAAAAAAATTATTCGAAGTTAAATTTATGAAGATTTTTCAGCTGCTTGTTTATGTGATTTTTCTTGAAGGTTATAAAGATTTTTCTTAGGCAATGAAGGATAAGAAATGTTTCCACTAACTATACCTGTGAAATTTAATTTACTCTGCTTGTTTGTTGATGTTTATGTAAATTAAGTGTAGAATGTAAAGATGAATGAGATAAATAATATAAATAAATAATTAATAAATTTATTATAGTTTTAAAGTTTTAAGTTAGAAGCAACGTTGATATTATCTATATTATGGTGATTAGTTTTGAGATAATCGGTCTTATTATAATTGATTTTAAGTAAGAAGTATGGAGAGATTGAGAAACTAGTTTTAAATTATATTATGAAAATCAATCTAAAATGATCGGTTTTAAGATCATCGGTCCTGAGACAATGAGTCTTAAGATGATCGATTTTGAGAGAATTAATTTTTAAGTAATTAATTTTGAGATGAGTTGTTTATATAATCAGATTATAAGAATTGGTTGATTATTTGGTAATCAACCTTAAGATAAATTGTTTATCCAATCAAATCATAATTATATTTAAATTTTTAAACAAGTATTTATATAATATTGAAGAAAGATAAATAACTTTTTGTCTTTATATAAGAGTTGAGACATCTTTAAATATCTTTATTTAATTTATTATGTTTTTAATAAAAGAAAATAAATGAATTGAAATTTATTATGAGATATATATATATATCATATGAGTTTATGCCACTGATGACGTGCTTGAGTTCCGTTACTGAATAGTAATTGAAGGTAATGGTTTTCATTTTTTACCATTTTGTTAAGGGATCTTCTATTTTGATGTAACACGAATACAATGTAATATGTTTGTAAATGGATACACATGAAAAATGATGGCATAGTATAGATACCTAAATCGTGTAATCAGTAGGACAACAGAGGCTAACTATCTATAACTTTTTTTTCTTTTATAAAAGTTAGAACATTACTCAAATACTTTAATTTTATTATATTTATTTTATGACTATGGGTCCTTAAATCCAAAATACTCCAAATTGCACATTGACTCGTGTTAGTGTTGTTGATAAATTTTCTGTGGTATAGGATTGCTATTGATCCAAGAAATTCTTAGTCCTACCTTTGGAGCTGTGCATTGACTTTGGGTATTCAATGTGTCCAAATCCTCTAAATCGAGTGTTCCAGAACAAGTCATTATATTATATTTTGCTTAAACATTGAATTTCACATTATTTTTCATGACCGTCTATTTAAGTAAATACATATACAATATTTCCTAAAATATATTTAAAGTAAAATACACACTAAACTAGTTATTAGGTAAAACAAGCTTAAATTATATTGTAATGTTTCAGGAAGCATTTAAATTTAACTAGAGTACTATTAAGACTTGAGTATGTTTTTACTTTGTGTAAAATTAGCAAGTTTGATTTTAGTTTTTACAAAATACACGTACTTAATTTTAATTTTGAATCCCTTTGTAATCAAGACTATTTTATAATTTATTAGGGATCTAATATTTTAAATAAATTTTATGTTTGGTTAGTATTTTATCCAATATGGATTGTTAATTGTGTATAAATTTGAAATTGCAATTTATCTAGAAGCTCAATCATAATGATAAAAGGTCACACAAATTGATACCTAGCTGTTTAGAATATACCGCCGACAAATAAACCAAAAGACATTTAATTACGCTACTTCTTTTCTTCCCACCAACAAGGCCATAAATTGAACAACAAACTCTCTTCTTCCACAAAACAGCAAAGTCCAGACAAATCCTTTGACTTAGGGAAGAAACAAATTGAAAATAAGAAGCAAAGATTACTTTCTCTTGAAACTTCATGAGATCAACACCATGGACTCCCTTTGTGGTTCTATAATTCAAGACACTTACGTAGCCACAAATTCAGCAGAAACACTTCCCTCTACACATTGTTTGGGATCACCATCCAAAGAGAAATAAAAAAATCTTCTTGAATCTTCACGAAACCATGCTTTTAGGGGAAAGTCTAGGACCTGTTTCAATCATTTTTTATTCATAGGTCTTCTAGAAGATAAAGATAGGAAATAAAAAATAAATTTAACCTTTTTATAAGACAAAATAGTTTATGTATAAATAAAAAATAGATTTATAATAAATGTTTTATATGAGAATTCTAACTTATTTATTTTTATAGCTACTTCAGCAATAATCTAATATTATTATTGTTATTATTACATCAAAGAGAGAAAAAAATAAAAAGAAAGAAAGCAAAAACAAAAAGGAAGAAAATAATATACGGTGTAGTAACATTATAGATAATTGGATAGAAAAATTAAAATAAAAAGTAAAAATGATATATTTGTATTTTTTTTTTTTAAATATGAATTGGTCATTTCCTGTTAAAGACAAAATTTATCAATTTTTCTTTTTATAAGGGGAAGGATACAAAATGTTGTAAATTCCATTTTCTTTCCACATTGGAAAAGTACTGAGTTGTCAAAGTCTGTTATATTGTATTTAAGCTAAGAATCAAAAGACTACATAACTAACTTCAAGCCAATTTTATAAGGAAAAGAAATATTAGAAGAGAAATTTACATCTATTAAAATTCTATAGTTAATAAAACAATGTAAAATTGTATAGTTAATAAAATCAATGTAATTCCCTATGTTATAATCTCTGCTTCCTTTCTCATACTTTGATAGTACATTTTATTCACATTTATTATTTATGAAGGAAAATTGACTTATATTGCTCACTGTTACTCATAAAATACCAATAAACAACATTCTCTCACCTATTTGTATGGTTTTTACTATCTAACTTTGTTCTATCATAAAATTTCACACTAATACATAATTCATCAAAAAGACTTAGATACCAATGTATAACTCAAAATTATCAAAAAGACTTAGATACCAATGTATAACTCAAAATTATTGAATATTGGATGAGTAGTTTTTTCTTATCTATTCTCTTATCACATTATACCACCGGTAAAAAAAAATTTATTTTTGTTATTTTTTCTTATCAATGATACCAAATTTTATAAATAATGGGATAAAAGAAATACTTTTATTCTTATATAAAAGATAACTCAAGAAATGTATTTTATTGTATCATTTCTATCCAAAAAGATATCCTCTCTAACATATTTTTCAAGATTTAATCTACACAAGATAATCACGATTATCCCTACCAAAAAAACCAATAATAATCCCACTATAAAACTTTAGTAACACTACTCAAGAGAGCATTATCCTTCAAAATCATAATGTAGGAAGAAATTTGTAGCATATGTAATGCATTCTGACCCAAACATATAAAGTGTCACAAAAAATGCCCAACTAAAATAGGAAGAATAGTTGTATGGGTTGGTCAGGTTTTCATTACAGTATTTATCTTCCATTGTCCAGAGCAATCCCAGCATTCCTCTGATATCATAGCCAAGATTTACAGATTCTTGAACACAACTTGAAGAGATATGCTTCTTATTGTTTCAATATTCACCTCTTATGTTAGTTTGGTTTGTGCATATTTGTTTATGTTCCTGTCCTCGAGATTTATTCTTACACCCTTATTGCTACTGTGATTTCTTATACCAATTTCTTTAAAAACTCCATCCATAATCCCTGCAAGAATAACACCCTTGTGTAGTATCATAAGCAAACGAAAATTTGACACCCAACACATAGACATTGAACACAAATCACTAACTCCCAGTTTATGTGGTTCCAATTAGCATACAGCGACTACCTAATTCATAGAGAGCTCCCCCAAATCTGTTTCTAACAAAAGCAAAATTCTTTTCTCACTAGTTAATTCATTTCATTGAATTAACTAATATGAAAACGAAAAATTTCCTTTTGTAATAGATGGTCTTTCCTTTAAAGATGTTTTTATTCATTCCTTCAACTTAATCCAAGTTAGTAGATATCTTAGGATGCACTTCCTTTCTAACTAGATTTATAAACACTTGTGCTTCCAAAATGTGTATTTGTAGAAAGTGGTAGCCTAGTATTGAATTGGACTCAATTGTAACACTTTTTTTCATATCCTCCAAATTACAACATGAAAAAATAACATAGTTTATAGTTTCAAATTTAGATATGCAAAAGATAAAAATAAGAATAGATAAATTGTATAATAAATCTTTCTTATATAGTTTTCCTTGCTAGTAACCTATCATGAATCAATCTTCAAATGAAAATACTCACTTTTGGTGGAATATTCTTGCCTAACAAATTCTTCATATACATTGTTAGTTTGATTTAGTCTTCCAATTATATTCATTTCGTACATTTCTTTACATCTTTACCCTCTCAAACTCTCCTTGCAGGTTATCAAGTAACATTTCTCCCATTTAAGTAAGTTTCTCTTCCATTTTAGGTTTCACTCCCAATTATCATCTTCGCATCTTTTCATAATGTATATCTTTTTGTTTGTTAGATAGAAAGACTAAATTTTTTGGAACATGTTTGTTAATTTTTGTGTTGTTGTTGTGGTAGTCACATATCATCTTAGAACTTAACCTTTTTACCCACCCCCTCCCAAAAACTTAACATATTTCTTTCTCAAACCATTCAATTTGGTTCTTCTCTCCACAAACCTTTTGTATATTATTCAACTACCATGACCTACTTTTGTTTCTCTCTTTTCCATCAATTACTCCAATCTCCATATTTTGAATTTACAATCTTATACCACATTTTAATCCTTTCATTATAATTTTTCTAACTTCATTTTCCTAGCAAGGCTTTATTGGACATTTATTTTTCTCCCTCATATTCCTCCACACTCTTTTGGGCAACATATGTTATTCCATTTGTCCTAGTGTATATTCTTTTCCTCCCCATGGAAAAAATATAGTTATGTCATTCTCATTACCATTTTCTTTGGAATTTTGAAAAAGATAGTTTCTAAGGGAACAAATGTAAATATAAATTTTTCTAAACACAATCTCCCTACAAATGATAGCCTTCAACATACTATGCTACAAGTTTTTTTTTTATTAACTTTATTAGTGATTAGTTTACACACATTTTTCCTTATAGATTTACCTAAATTCCAAAGAATAAGAAAGGAAACATCACATAACAAAATTCAATTTTTTTAGTAAATTCCAGAATCCTACTCCCTTCTAATCCAAATACTCCAATTTTATTTTTTTTGGAAATTGATCTTACGAATTGTCCACCAATTTATAGACGGATAAATTCCATGACTCCTCTTTTCACAATATCCTTATTAACTTTATTAGTGATTAGTTTACACACATTTTTATTAACTTTCTTCTTTTACTAAAATCTCTCATAAATTCCATGACTCCTCTTTTCACAATATCCTATAATTATTTAAAAATTTACATTTTATCCAATCTAATATTAAACTTTCACTTTGTCAAAAATTGAAATGTTAATTAGAAGTCTCATATTAAATAAAAATAAAAATAAGATACACAACATATAAAAAAAATTCTTTTGAATAAAGATTTCAAGAAAGTATTTAGTTGGTGTACCAATGTAAAGAAATTTACATTGAAAAAATTATTAAGAATTCAAGTGATAGTTAAAAACTCCAGATTTAATATAAATAAATATATTCTAGTTTTCTTTTTACAATTTGGAATTCGCTCCAACCTCCTTATATTTTCAATTCTCTTACCATATTTTTATTTATTTTTTAGATAAAAATTGAGTGAAACAACTTAGTAGCAAACACCTTTTTGCATCCATTTTGTTATAGCTTTTGTCTTTCTATAGATTTGTTAAAGCCAGCAACATTCAACGGCCGTTGTTGTAATTTCCATTTTTCCAAATTTTCCTCTTCACTCTAAGTTTGGATCTCCATTTTATCTAACTCAACATCTTTGTTAGTATCTCGTCTCTTATATGTCTCCAAAGGTTTTTATATTCTACTCCTTTATTTTATGTTTCAACAACCCTTTTAATTTTTATTTCAAATATCACCCAATCTTCTCATCCCTCCTTTATTATTTATTTAAATAATTTATCCTTCATCTAACAATCTAGTACCCTAAAATGCTTAGTACGAGACTTACTGAGTATTCTACATTAAGATTCTACGGTAATCATATATACTTATGTTAAAGCATATATTTTGCACATTCTCTCCAAACGTTTAGCCATATTCTTCATTGCTACATGAAAGAAAGAATTACAATTCTTTTGTTTCCATTCCTGTCATAATTAACCCTTCTATTTTTTTACTGTTACGAGCAAAGCACAAAGGAAAAATCTATATACATTTGCTCACTTTCATTTTGGAAAACATGTAAAATAAAAATAAAAGAAAAATTGATTAATATATAATAATACGTAAAGAAAAAGATGAAAGAAAGAAAATTAAGTATACAGAACAAAAAATTAAAACAACTTCAATCTTCTAGAGTTGTAGTATGCATAACATATATAACTGTATAAGCATATAAGCATAAAATAAACATCTAGTGCTCCTCTGAAAGTTTTTAGTTTAATTTATAAGACATTGTTATTTGTTATGAACGTGAGATGCACAATTATTCAAAATCCGAGTATAATGCTGACTTTATTTTGTAAGGGAAACTCTTCTTTTTACGAATTCGTGCAAACACGAAACATAAATAATGGTTCACCTGTGATTTTCAATAAAACAAAAACTTTATTTATAAATTTCCATTTAATTTTTTATGAGTAAAATAATGCACGTGTGTTTCGTAGGATTCGCAAATGTAGTGTGAATATAATAACACTTTTTTGAAATAAATATTTATTTATTCATTAAAATAAGTAATGAATTCAGTTTTTAAATTGCAACATATAATTGAAATAAATAAAATAAGAAATCTTCCTCAAATTTCACAGTGTTAATCAGTCATTAAAGCTATACAATTAAATTGATCCCAAAATAAATAAAAGCACAAAATGATATTTAAAATTATAAACTACCATTAGCTTTAGTGTTTGAAATTATAATAATAAGATAACTTAACCCACTTTTAAAGTATGATACTAATTTCCGCTCTTATATGTGTACTTATAATAATAAGATAATTTAGAATAAATTGTAAATGAAAATTAAGGTTCTACTATCAAGTGTTTCTATATACAGTTGTTATGATTTTGTCTTTTAAACGACGTTTGGACTAAATCAAAAGATAAAATGAATATAATTTGCTTTTGTCTCAAGTCTCAAGTAATGGGCATATCAAAATAAATAAATAATTTAGTTATAAGAGTTAAGGGTAGAATTATTTTAGAGTATTTTTTTTTTCAAGATGATATAATTATTTGATCTTAAGTCTGTTTGTAACATCATTAAGAAGATTAATAAACGTATTCAAAATATTATTTACTTCAAATTTATATATTTTTTTCTTCAAAAAACACATTGAAAAATTGAGAGAGAAATATAT
>Ga0209489_107103_pt1 | contig 17133 bp, 7 predicted proteins | sample SiratrowhiteBW_FD_187527 | JGI IMG/M metagenome (GOLD analysis project Ga0209489, IMG submission 187527) | Root nodule microbial communities of legume samples collected from California, USA - Siratro white BW (SPAdes) (version 2) | ecosystem: Host-associated > Plants > Roots > Nodule | place: USA... | reverse complement strand
CACACTGTTTAGAATTTTTTTTTTTATGAACAGTGATAGATGCAAGAATTTTGAATGCGTTGTAGCATTACATAAATCCTTCATTTATCCAGAAAAAAGGGTTAAGAGATTTCCAGAAAAAAAAAAATCATTAAATGGATCTCAGAAACTGGGACAAGAGTTTAACAATGCTGTTACCCTTCAATTTTCTAGCTCACACCTACCTCTAGCAATTAAACCAGATTGTTCAAAATAGTCTTAATAGTGCAAAAGCATTCAAAGCTACCATTCTTTTTTCTTTCACGTGAATTAACTATTTTGGAATATCACAGTGCAAGAGAACCAACCATTAGATGGAGAAAAAAAAAAGGATAAAAATTTCAATCACAGAAAAAGAAACTCAATGGCACAGCAAATAAACAAAACAAAGCTCAAATCTTTCAGTAAAACCCGCAACCACCCAGCATTTAAAAGCCCCAAAAAGAAAAGCCTTTAACAAAGGACTACAAGAAGCCAAATCAAGGTGGGAAATACTGAAAGTTTCAATTTTCAGACCAAAAATGGCATCATTATACCTTGAAGATTCTCCATCTTGCCAATCTCAGGTGGGATTTCACCAGAAAAATGATTCACATTCAGGTACAAGTCACTGAGCTCAGTCAAGTTTGCAACTTCCCTTGGAATCTCCCCATACAAAGAATTGTAATGCAAGTAGAGTCCTGTCAAGTGCTTAAGTCCTCCAATGGCTGGTGAAAGCCTCCCAGAGAGGCCTTTCCCCTGCAGAGAAACATTTGCCACCTGACCCTTCTCATTGCAAGCCACACCCTCAAAGTAGCCACCACAGGGGTTGCCATCCATGGTCCATGAGGACAGAAACTGCCCCTCTGGATCCAAACTGGATTTCAGGTCCATCAGAGCTCTAAGCTCATCATTGCCACAGACACATGTTGGGTTGAAGAGCAGAAGCAGGAGGGAGAAGAGGAGTGGAAGGAGATGCACTGAACAAGCCATGTTCAGATGAAAATGGTTACGGATTCAACCAAACTCAGCTGTTATCGTTATTGTTTTTAACTTCTGAAAACTATTTTACTAGATTCTGTAACAGCAGTGTTTGTGTCTGGTTTTGTGTGTTATTATCATTATTTTTCTCTATACTAAGAGGCCAAAGAGAGAAGTAGTGGTGGAAGTGACAAAAGGTGCAGGGAAGTGGACAGGTCAGAAACAAAAGAGGGAACATAAAATAATAAATACTAATAACTTCTCATACTATTCTTTTTTTCTTCTTAAAATTAATTTTAAACTAAGATAGTTTACATAAAGGGTGTTAATGTAGTTTATCCTTTACTTAAGCAACACTAATTAGTAATTATAATTAGAATTCTTATGAGATTACTTAAGCAACACTAATTAGTAATTATAATTAGAATTCTTATGAGAATGAAGCAGTGGTGCACATTGTATGGAAGTTATCATGCACATGCAGTGTTGACCATCAGATTGGTTGAAGTTTGAAAAGGTGTGATTAGGGTTCTGAAGTTGCCTTAGAATAATAATGTGCATGTTCAAAAGTTTGTGGTGTGTTTGGACATAACATTTGTTCTCTGATATTGCTGCTGTGTTCTCTTCTTTGGAAGTGAAAAAGAGAGATTTTTTCTTTTTGGGTGGAGAGAAAGTAAGATAGTGTCACAGTGTGTGTGCCATGCATCATCATTTTTATTATCATAACTAAAATCAACAAAGACTGTTTCACCTACCTAAACAAAACAGAGTGATTTGATTAATAATATGCTTTATCTCACTTCATTAAATTTTGTTACTATTTAATTATGATTTATCACACTTAATTTAACCTTTGTCAAAATTAAGTGACTTATCTCACGTAATCTTCCTAAATTTTACAACTATCTATGATTTATATCACTTTATTTAATTTTGTTCCTCACACTCTAAGTTTATCATCTCATTATGTTCAGAAGTGACATAAAGCTTGCAGTTGTATCCATAATATTTTTCTAAGTGCATTTATGAGACTTGTTTTGCCAGATTAATGCTAAGATATTTATTTAATTTTTTTATTATTAATTTCATTATTTCATTACAAAAAAATTTTTGGTACACACCAAAAACTTAATTTAGTATTTCTTTGGTTCAATTTTAATTTTTGCACATGGCCTTTTTAATATTTTTGACAAAAATACACAAATCCATTTCTTATAATCAAGTAATAAAAACAAAAATAAACAAATCCATTTCTTATAATCAAGTAATAAAAAGTTAAATTAAAAATAAGATTGTATTTAAAATCACTTTTTTTAAAAAATACGTTTTGTTAATAATTATGATATAAATATTATTAACATCTAGCGAATAAAGAAAATATATATCAACTTTACTTTTCAAAATGGGTCAAACCAGGATTACTGAGTGAGTTGTTTGTTTCTTACTTGACTTCTAAGATTACTTTTTTGTTTAAGAAAAAATCTAAAGAATATTTTTTAGACGATTTTTTATTAGAAATATGTTTCATCAAGTTTTTTTTTTAAAATGAATTTTGGAACAAAATGTTTCAAATAATTTTAATTCATAAGAAAATATTTTTTTTAAAAATTCTTATGAATAAGCTTGTCTAAATATACTATAGATTACAAAATGTTTACTTAACTTTAGGGTGTCTTAAATATATTTTAAATAATTTAATTATTGAAAAAACATTGAAAGTTTTGAAAATTCTCATGATCAATTTTAATATTCTTTTTCTTTGTTATTTCTTGACGAGACGGTGCAACGTGGCAATGATATATGAAGAAAATCAACGGATGCAATTAATTTGTATGGGTCCCACTCTGATGATCGGGTTACGTCTGTCACGTGGGTCGGGTACAGCATGAGAAACACGCACGTTTGAGCGCGTGGATAAACCTTCTTGGCGTGGGCACAGATTCCCTCGTTTAATCAAGACTTTTCAAATTCAAACTTGGCCACAATCCTCTGTTTCCGGATCCATCGTAAGCTCAAACTCCCCTTCAATGTTATTCGTTAACAACGCAAATAATCTTCACATAATTATTCTTAAACAACATCTATTATTCCACATTTAATAATATATTAAAATTATTATTGAAATTGAATACTATATTATAAATGACTAGTTAATCATATTTTTAACATAGATTAAACGTTGATAATACGAATAAATACTTTACATTTACAATATGATAAAATAAATAAATACTTTTATCAAATTATAACCTTAGTCTTTTTTAAATTACCTATTTTATCATTTCAGTCTCTAAATTCTAAAAAAATTATATAATTTTGATCTAATTATCAATTTTACATATTTTTTATTTTTTATTTCCATACTTTGATTAATTAATTTTTTTATATTTAATAAGTTTTATCATTCGAGAATTAGAATTAGTTTCTATTCATCTAATTTTATCTTGTGGGTGAGAAAAAAAAAAGAATGGATTTTATTATAAAAAAGTTTAAATGGGACTGAAATTGATAACTTTTCAGAATTTGAATACTAAAATAACATCAAAGCAATAAGATCAAAATCATGGTTTAAAACTATAATTTACTGTGTCATTATATGAATGAATTAATGGTTTTTATTTTAAAAAAAAAGCTGATAGCTGGAAATTGAAATTAGGTTTAATATTTTAAAGGCATGAAAACCTGAAAAGTGCGTTTTCTCAAAGCACTTTTTCTCTGCTTTTTTGGGTCTCCCCAGTTGTGCTGTTTCAGAGGTTGCTGACACCCCTTCCCACTCTTTGTTTCTACACTTTCTTCTCTCTCATTCACTTTCACTTCACAAAAATCTTCATTACAAAATTTGATCAATTTGTAATTTTCTATTACCACCTCTTACCATGTTCTTCAAAATATTGGACTATTAGAATGGAAGATTCCTTTATTTAAATCTTTAAATTGTTTCCATTTTGTCCCAATGTTAATATAAGTTATAATATTCATCCCCTTTTGTTTTCATCCATTGCCCAATAGGCATGGCCTAAAATAATTGACCATACTATAGATATTTCTAAGCCAAACAAAAAAAAATATAATAAAATAAATTTTCCCACAAAAAAATAAAATTGTCTATTTTTAAGTTAAAAAAAAAAACATTTTTGTATGAGTCCATGATGCAACTAACATTTGGTGAAGACAAAGAAGAATATGGAAAGATTGTAGCAAAAGAAAGATAAAGTGGTTAAATGTGATTAGCATTAGTTTAATCACAAATTGTATGAGAAATCACCATTGATGTTGTTGTACCTCTCTACTTTGTCCATGTGTTGAAGGAGCACATATTCCCCCACAAAAAGATTAGGTGTGAAGGGTTACCCTTTTTGGAGATTGGAGCACAATGTGAATGTCTAGTGAGATAACCATGTTTAGTGTCTTGGTTAACTAAAGATAAACTAAATTAAAAGGTTCATAATTATTAATTAATTAGTCACCCAAAAATGAGGTTTTGGCACAATAGATAAATGTTGCATGATGCTGCTTTTGAGGCCTTGGATTTGCTATAGCTTGGAATCCTAGACTTGCTCTATCTAAATTAGACTATGAAAAATAATGGACCTTGATGTGGAACTTTATGTGTATGAATTCAATGGACTTGGTTGCATTAAAATTAGAAGCTTGATTTAAAATGAAAAAAAAAAAAAATAAAGTATCTAATTATTCACAAAAAAAAAAGTTCATCCAAAAATAAGATACATGTTTATCATAACACATTAGTTTAAATATTATTTTCCCTTGGAAATTAAATTTCAATACAATTATACCATTTCTAGAATATTGTTGGCCACTACAGGTTTTAATATGTCCCCACCTCATGTCAGTAACCCTTATCCTATCACAAACTCTTTTAACTCTTGCACACAATAGTTCTCTATGACTCTTTCTCTCTTTTTTTTTTTTTTTCAATTTTAATTTAGTTTTACTTATTTAGGAGTATACTCCAAATAATTTATACTTTTTTTTATTAGTATCCTTATAGAAATTGCAACATTTGTTTTACAAGGTTAATACTATTTACACGACATCGTATAGTCATTTATATTATTTGTAGTTTTAAAAAGTATGGTGAGACTTTCTTTGATTCTTTTTAGAGAGTAATTACAGTTATAATCTAGCGCTTAGGTTAGTAAGTAAAGTTTTAGAAACATAAAACTATATTTAGAAAATAACTTTAATATTTTTGCTTTTATTGAAAAGATGAAAAAGAAATAAATGAAAAAAAAATAATATTTTTCCATAACCGAAATAACATATACAACTATTTATCAGAACATTAAATCTTTCTTTTATTCGTTTTAAGTCTTCGATCTTGATTGAATTGCCTGCAATGATACTCTGAGACTTAAATTAATATTAAAAAAATAAAATTATTTTACAAAAGTGAATACCTTTCACTTTAGAGTATGTATTTATTTATACTAACTATATTGAATAAATGATTATGATAATTTAAGTAAACTCAAAAATATTTTTTAATTATTATTTTATGTCTAATTATTGTTGATTACACGATTAAGATATGATTGTAAATATTAAGCAATTTATTGAAAGTATGTTTAATATGTTAAAATGACTAAAACATGTTATTATCATCATTTTGGAGTGTAGGTATTTCGAGTAGCTTCTGATACTACAATTAGATTTCGTAATCTTTTTTCAAATCAACTTAGTAGGCAACATAATAATGATGATAAAAACAATTATCATAATTAAAAAAACTTGAATGTGACGATTTTGAGGTCATGTGGCTAAGAGTTATTAGCCGTCATTCTCTCATTGCTGTTGGGTAGTAATGGAGCAATAACCAACATAGAAGGGAAGGAACAAACATGGAAATTAATTATCATGCTTTCACATCTTCTATATAATATATTTTTTTTTCTATTCATGTGCATAATTGAAAGGTAACTTTGCATCACCATCTCAATTCTCTTGTGAATGATTGAACATGTGTTTTATTCGGGTTAATTTTTTAATTTTCAAGCTGCAATTTTTTTGTAATTTTTGTATCAAATTATCAAGTTTGCATGTGCTTTATTTCTGTTATTTTTAGTCAACTAAACCCTAGATCTAATAACATATTCAATTAAGGCACCATAAAAACAATTTAATAACAAATGTACCAAACACTCAATATTGGATAAAATTTGATTTTTTTTTTAAATATGATAGATAAAGAATAAAAACATACCAAAGTTATAATTTTTATTTTTCTATTTTTTTTTGGAAATTGCATGATGATCTAGAGTTGTCTTAATTGGAGAAACTTTTTTGGAAGTTTTCTTTTGTCTACCATGAGAAATTGAAGTGGGTTTGCATGTGTGGTTTGTTTTGTGCATGCCACTTTAGAAAAATGGAGTCTTTAAGAATGGTATTGGTCAACATCAACATCAAGAGCATCTCTTTTTGATAGGATATGCAGAAAGCTTAGGCTGTCTTTCATACATTAGAATACAAGAAAAGGGTGAAAAAGAAAAATACAAAACCATATAAAAATAAAAAACAAAGATTCCTAGCATAAAGCTGGAAATGATGACAATGGACCCAAGTATCCAACTTAGGGAAAAAATATTAATTAGTGTTTCCTTTTATCCCTTTCCTTAGAAAGTTAACTAATTAATAAATACCATGCTAAAGAAAAGAGGTTCTTATTATAATTAATAGTTTATTATGCTAGCCCATGCTAGGTAAATTCATTAACATAGCTTTATAATGCTAGGTAAAATGAAATGAAAGCAGCTTTAAAAGCCAATGTTCTCCTATCTCTCACTAACTCCTATGTATTATTAATACATGAAAAATAGAAATAAAAAGTGAAAATTGATTATTTTAGGAGACACCACTCTCCACTTAGCTAAGCATTGTTCAATGAGGAACATGGGTTTTGTCTTTAAATGAACTTATTTTAAGGAAATGATGGTTTATTGTGTTAGACTATCAAAAGAATTGATTTAGAGATTGTGATAAAATACAATCTCAATCATATATTTTTTAATTAATAATTAAAAGTATCACAGAAATAAGTCAGCTCCTGCAAAATACTCAATCTTACGTGGGATAATTTATATGTTCTCTCCTTTATTTTTGCGCTATAAACTAGTTTTGGAAAAATTATTTTTCAAAATATAAAAAATGAAAAGGTGTAAAGAGAAAAAGAACGAAAAAGAGTTAAATATTATAATCAGTTTCCAAATAGCAACTTATGCTTTAGAGGCTAGCCTTATTTCTACACGGCCCAAGTTGAAAATCCAAAAGGGTGTTTCTTACTGCCATTGCTATTGGCACCCCTTTACTACTATAAAAATCTTCATCTACTTTATTTTACTTGTTTGATGAAAATATCTTTACAGAAACAAGTTTTCACTGTGTTGTTTTTTCAAGAAAAGTTAATACAGCAGAAATAATATCTGTTATTAATTTTCCAAAAAAAGAAAAATAACATAATGGACAATGTTAACATAATGAAAATAAGTTTCCGTTGTGTCTTCTTACTTTTTTTGAAAAAAATAATTAACTCAATGGTTCTGCTGTGCTAAACTAATGCTTTTATTAAAACCAAAAAACGAACACACAAAACTTGTTTATATAGTGCTACTTTTTAACAAAATGAATATATATCGAAAACTTCCTTCTATAGTGTTAATTTTTTCAAAAGAAATTTAACATGTTAGAAAATTGTTTTTGTTATGTTTTTTACATGTTACCCTCTCATGTCATTTTGTAAATATGATCTTTCATACAATAAAACTATTATACACATTCATTTATATAATAGAATAAATTTCTATAACAACTTATGATATACAATTCTTTTTTATATATAAATATTTTTTACTCTCACTATTTAATATTTTTTTTATATGAGTCTAATATTAATATAGTTATGATTATTTTTTTTCATAATTCCAAATTCAATATACAGTATAAATATCTAGTATTCATTTTTTAAAAATAACTATATTTACAAACATCACATGTCATATCACAACTATATATATTCTCAATCATATATATTTGAACTTAATTTAAATACTAACGAATTAAAAATTTATCATTCATTCTATTATTATAATATTCAAACATTAAAATATAATAATACAGTGACACATATTTCAACATTTAGAAATAATCATGTTTTTTTATAATTTAAAAAATATTATTTCATTTAACCATTATTTTGCTCGCTTAACAAATGAAACATATATTATAATTATCTTAGTTATCATTTTGTTTGTTCAGTCAAAAGCGCCAACTTGTCCAACAAATTTTAGTCACTCAACAAAAACTTTGCTTGCTCAACGACCAAAGTATTCGACTACACCACTAGGAATTTTAGTAAAAACAATTCACAATAATTTACTTGTCCAATAACCACAATTTTTAGATTTTCAATAAAAATTGATTGAATTTTGTCAGTGACAATTGTGCTTACCCAACGATTTTGTATAATTAAAAAATTATGTAAAATATAACAAGTGATCTAATTTGTTCAAACAAAGTTTTTTTTTCAATTTTTTTAGATCTGACTGAGAATATTTTGTTACAAAATAACATCAACTTGAACTAATTTGACTTTGAAATATTCTAGCTTTATATATATATAACATATAAAAATACTTTTAGTTAAAAAGTATCTTTTTTGACACTAAGCAAACAAATATCAATTTTTACGAAGAATCACTTGAAAAATAAGTTACTTTTTTAACAATATCCTTTTAACAAAAATCTCTCTGATTGTGCTTCAACCATGATTTTCCTTCCTAATATCACCGATTTATGGGTTGAAGGATGAGCCTGAATTAATAATTACACACGAAAAACCATCTCTCATCTCATGATTAGCTTACATCAGATTCTTGAGAGTATACTAGCTGAAACTCCACATGTCTCTGCAACTATTTATTGGGACAAAACTTTAGTATTTATTCTGAATTTAATTTATCGTTAAAGTTAATAATCTTAACCATATAATTTCCTAGTATAATTTTTTTTTGCTTTTGTTGTGATTATTATATTTTTGTCAAATGATGTCTGTATCAGAGCTAACTTAGATATGCATGATTGATCTAAATTTTAGTGTTTTGGAATGATTTTATTTAATCAGACAAAGAAAAATTGGAAGAAATTCAAGTTTGTAGAGTTGAGATTGAGGGCAGGCTCTACAAATGAAGAGTAAGTTGAGTTCCAAGGAAGAAAGCAAGATGCCTTAAAATATCTCAGTGATATGTATTGTACATTAAGATTGGAGAAAAAACATGAACAAGAATGGTTTAGAGAGTTGGAACTCTCTCAGCATTCCCAGCAATGACTGTGAGCAAGTTGTTGCCAAAAGGGTCACTGAGATGCTTTGCAAGGTTCTCAACAGGACCTTCTCCAGTGACATAGGCTTGGAAGTAGAAACCAAGCATGGCAAACATAGCAAGTCTACCATTCTTGATTTCCTTCACCTTTAGCAGGGCAGCCTGATCTGGATCGTTTGCAAGCCCCAACGGGTCAAATGGACCACCTGGATGAAGTTTGTCTTCGAAATTCTGCTCAAAATAGGTCACAATTTGGTGAATCAAATGATTAAGCAGTGTCTTTGGGAGAGTGTTCATGCTCCACAAAAATAACATTAATAAGATAGTTCAGTTGAATAAATAGTAACCTTCTTGTTGTAATAATTCTTATGTTACAACAAAGATTAAGAAAAAAATGCAATGACAACTACTACAGTAAATATTCAGATTGAGAAATCTACATACCAGGCCATTAATAATTCTGTAGTACTCTGCACCTCCCACAAGAACTATCTCAGCAATGACAGCCACAATAAGATTGATGGGAATGGGTTTCCCAAAGTAGTTCAACGTACCCCCATCAAGAAGCAGAGCTCCCGTCTGCACCAATTCCATAAAGAAAATTGATTTGGCTTAGTATAAGCAATATATGCAATCACAAAAGGATTGCTATGAGCTAAATTGGAAGGTAGAGATTAACTCTAGTGGAAAAAAAAGAGTAAGTTATTAGCACACTTGTTAGGATTTATTTAAGACATGGTTAAAATGAGTACTAAAATTGAATATGAGATGGGTAAAACACAAGGAAAAGAAAAGCATTTTTTCAAATCTATGTTGAATTTACACCAGAATTGTCATTTACACAAAATGGAATTGAACTTTTGAACTCGAGTTTCAAAATTTGGTTTGAACTGGAGTCTACTAGAGTTATTTGCACATAGAAGAGAAACTGAAAGAGTCATGCATTAGTACTTTAAAGGTCTATTTAGTTCCATTTGTTTTGTCATAAAAAACAATGTACTATTGAACTTGACATAGTGACAGTTGCTATAGAGCTTGCAAACCTTGAACCAAACAGCCTCAGGTCCACAGTTTGCTCCATATTTGTTGAAGGCCTCAGGAATGATGAATCCAGCAGCACCAAGCATTGCCCATCTGGCGTGAATCAACTCAAATGCCTGATATCTGCATTAGACCACCAACCAACCTCCCCAACATTACAACACAGGTAATGTAACAACACAAGTAATGTAACAACACATAAACAGACATCTAAATTGTGAGTGTTAGGCATACTTGGCAAAGTCCTCTGGCTTCTTGCTGAGACCAAAGGGGTCATAACCATAACTGCATGGACACACATTACCAAATTAAAACCAAAATACTTCACAAACATTGTTTGTTCAACGGCTTGTATCTCAATGTGAATTAAAGTGGACTAGAAGTGAGGACAAGGCACATACTCTCCAGGGACTTCTCCAGTCAAGTACTCTGGGATCTCAGATCGGTCCAAGAGACCCTCTGGCAAGAAGATCCTTCTGTCAGGACCTGCCAACAAATGGAACAGAAAAAGTTTATTAAACTAAGAAGGCTATGTGCTACGGATGTAAAACCAAACGCACCATTAGTTATCCTTCTTCAACTACACTGTCCATTGAACACGGGTTGAAGCAACAGAAGTTAAGCAACTTGAGGACACAAGCAACATAACTCAGAGATGAAACACACATAACTTGAGGACTTACCATACCACTTGGCGAGCTCATCATTGGCAGGAGAGACAGCAGCAGCTTTCTTTGGGGGAGGTGGTGCTGCCTTCTTTTTGGAGAAAAGAGCCACAGTCTTGAAGGAGGCAGGGCTAGAGGGAGATGGAGCAGGCCTTGTGGCACCATTGAGGTTGATGGGGTTTCCAAGCATTTCTGACATGCCAAGGGATGCAGCAGCAGTGGAAGCTGCAAGGGAAGCCATGCTTTGGAAGCCTCACAAACTCAGATGAATGTGTCACAAGCAGGTGAGTGAAGGATGAAGGGGTTAGAGGATGGAGATGCAGATACTATATGCATGGACTGGTGGATGTAAACGTGCCACGTCAGATTCATCAACATGGACTTTGATTGGTCTACAAGCGAGATTTGCAATCCAATGCAAGGATTTGATTGGCTAATCCCTGATGTGTGAAGGATGATGGTATCTCCTGAGCTGGAAGATTGATTGGTTCTGGATAACATGTTTTATCCTCCAACCTCTTGGACCTTTTTCCATCAACCATTTACATTCCACATACCAACATAGGCAAGGCATTTAGGCCTTTTGTAATTACCTTCAGACTCAGCAGAAATAAGGGCTACCACACAATTGAAGTAACATTCACATGAGTAAACAGTAAGAGTGAAAGAATTTGTTTTCTTTTGGGACCATTCTATGGTTGGACTTTATTTTGAAAGAAAAATTTCAGCAAGTCTCGTGTGTTTGGACCACCAAATTTCACAGTAGAAGATTTAGAAAAACCCAAGGCTTGCAGCAATTTGGGTGCTTCCACCAAGTTTATATCACACAACGGGCTGTAGTTGGCTGTTCTTCTATGCAGGAGTTCACTTATTGATTTGCTATTTATTAAAATATTTGCAACTATTTCAGAGCTTGTTAAAACACGACCTAGCCTAAAAAATCAAAATATCAATAAATAATATTTGAAACAATTTTAAACCCTTGTCTGATTTGATATACGAATGTTCATCCAATAGTATGAGATTCTATTATCAACTTAGATCAATACAATAGGTTACGAAGTCACTAATAGAGCTAGTAAATCATTAATTACATTGCATAAACTAAAATATGTTAAGAATTTATAACCTGCAAATTTCATACTTAAAAAATTATTAAATGTACCATACTATACACAACACACCAAATCACCAATTCACTCAAAAACCTTCTGTGTTACTAGTTCACTGCTTCAACCAGACAGCTCACCAATTCACTGAAAAATAACCAGCTAGTCACACGTTCCATAGCATTTCCTCCAACAACCAGTTCGGACCAGCTATATAAACCGGTATTGATGACACTGGTTAATTTCTCGAGTGCTGGAAATTGACCAAAACCTATGAAAATTAGCTTACAAGGCCACACTGATCTGGTTACTTCGCAATATTCTGGCATTCAATTTCATACCCCAGTCAAACATTGGCAGCATTCAATAATAGCCCCCACTAAGTATTATATGAAAATTTAGTATCTCGTGTACTGCTACGAATCTGAATATGCAGATTTTGCCTTGAATTAGTGTATAGAATGGAATATACTAGTAGAGTTTTTTCTTTATACTTTATACAATTGACTTAAATGGCCTCTTCCATTATCTTCTCCACTTGTCAATTTCTTTTGATGTTGCCCTGATAAGCTTTTTAGTATTGATGACGAGGTCGTCCACAAGTGCAGTAATATCATCCCTGAAAATAACAAAAATATCCAAATAGCGTTAAAAATGAGATGAATATTGAAATGCAGCCAGTAGCCACGGAAAAGTATCAAATGTATAAAAAATCTTTCACGCAATAAGATCTTTGCAGTTATGGTATATCTGAAGAATAGTGAGTAGAGCCCGTTATAACCACACAGTGTGACATTGTCATCTGGCATAAAAGTGGTGGAGTGCTATCATGTATATCAAACGATATTTTTTTGAAGAAGCAAGATGTCAAATCACTTGAAACGAGCCTTAAGAATTAATAGTACTTGAACAGCAGCTGCAGGATTTTCATGCTGCTAAATTCCTTGTTAAAAGTGGCAGCAAAATCTTAAAAGTCTTATTTCAGGTTCTGGTGTTTTCTATTGGAGCAATTAACTGGCCTGAATGTGCTAAGTTGCTAGCATTTTTTAGTATTCTAAGCACCTATCTATCATAAAATTTTTATATCACGTTTTATTTTGCAATCAGATCAGATCATGAAGTCCATGGATTTTCTCAACGCCACATCTAAACACCGATCTTCTTATAAATATGTAATATCTAATCACATTCATTGTGCACCTAATTGACCAAACAAAATTATAAACAAATTTTAGGAAAAATATTTGTATTTGTATTATGTGTTATACGCCAAAGCCTTCTCACATTTTTTTCTGACCTTATTATTAGCAAAGAAAATAGAAAGGATTTTCACCAATTATCAGCAAATTAATGAGATGAAATAATTGAAAAGGGTTCAGACAAAATGATCATATCTACACCAAGAAAACAAAAAAACAAGGATAATCAGATGATTTACTTACTCAGAAATTATGCTTCTAGATCCACGAAAAGGATTTCCAACATTAGAGTACCTCTTGTTCTCATCTTGTGCCATTCCTTTCCCCACACCGTAGCCAAACCCCAAACCAACACCACATCCAGCACCAAATCCAAAGCCAACTTGGAAGCCCGGAATTCCAGGGCCAAAACCCACACCTGGAGTCAAACAAATATTGTGTAAGATTATGTCACGCATCAAACAGTGCAGGAAGTATGTTCAAACTTTAAAGGTTAAAACATGAACAAATCAGCAAGCAGCATAAACTACATCTCCTCACTACAATATGGCAAGGATAATCCTAATTTCTAGTAGCTCCATCAGAAGAGGGATCTAAAAGCCTAAAGCCACGCAGAAAAGAATCTACAGCAATGTTGAAACAAGAAGATGAAAAGTAGCAGACTATCTCTAACTATTATACTATTTTAGATTTTTAGGAATATTTTCAGTTTTTCACCAATTCCAGAGGAATAAAAAACCATTGGTCAAAAGTTAACAAAGATTTGTCAGAAGGCATAAAGCAACTAAGCATATCAACAAAGTCTTTTCTTAAATAAAACCAATTAAAGAGATTCCTGGTCATGGTTATAAGTGTATAGTTCGTACCATAACAATCAAACCAGTTATCAAGCACCAAAATTACCTAAATCCTGCACAACTCTCATCTGGAAATTTAACTCTTTGACAGGTACTACAATCAAAATTGGATATTGTATTGTTATAAACCGTAATTTACCAATGACTTCCACTGCCTTAAAGGGCATTTCTTCCTGTACCCTATAAAAATAGGCTCCCACCCTTTTTCCTTCTGGAGTAATGGGTATTCCATAATGTAGTTTTTACATTCCAAAATTCTCATTCCGGAATGAAAAAAGACTGAGTAGATTTGTATGGGGTGTAGAAAACAGCAACCTGCCTTAAATAGTCTACTTTCAGTCATCTTTTGGCCCAACAGGGGGCAATAGCTCAAAATACAGTAACATAGTGTGCAACTGAGCAATTGGAGGAGAGCCCCTTTCATCATTTATAGCTAACAACAATTTATTAGCCCAGTCTCACCAATGATTTCCGAGATGTGGTCAGCCCATGCATGAACTTAATGCCAACATCTCCAACAAAAGGTATAAATTCTTTGTTAGTTCTTCCCCTTTCTCTCACTTCATCGCACATATTTCTCTCTCCAGAAAGTCCTTCCTCTTCAGTGGATTCAAGTCATTACTTAGTCAACAACCAAAAAATACTGCACCTTTAAGCACTACAGGTTTTGAGATTTCAATAATTCAACTGCAAACTACAATTCAAATGACAAATAATGGTCTATAAAGGTACAAAATGTTTTCTACATTCACTTTTTCTGTTCCCCACTGGTATCTTGCTTTGGAGGCAATCTTGTTCAATGCGTCGTCAGACACTAAATGTGAACACTACTCCAACAGATATTCAACCAAATTGTGAAGAACTGGCCCTTCCACCATACTCACTGCCTTAGTATTTCTGTTTTATTTTATATTACAAACTTCACCTTGTTTTTACATTTTTTTAGTACATACCACATCTATCATCCTTAGGAGGAAAATAATACTCAAGCTAACTAAGACAAAAATGAATGGCAAAGTTCTCCCTATGAGTATTCAATCTGAGGGTTTAACTAGACACTTTACTTTTCTTTTATACAAAACCATTTGCAACTTAAACTTAAAACATAAAATACAAAAAAATTGAAAATAGAAAACGATTTCTGAATCCAAACAGTCCTTTTCTTCGTGAGTGATTAAGAATGTGTTTAGACATAAGGTTTTCTCTAAAATTAACTTATCCACGTACCAAAAATAAGAATTTAAAAAATTATAAGAAATAGTTTCTATAAATTAACTTAATCAACTAATTTCCTCTTTTTTTCTTATTTTCACTAACTTAATTTTGCAAATAAATTTACACGATTCACATGCTAGAAAAACTACGAGTCTAGTTACACAACGATTTTGCCCATAGAAATATCGAAGCATCGCGTAACAAGTATGCAAAATTGAAGCAAGTGAAGAGTAGGGTTGAGAAGTGAACCTCCCAGAAGGCCAGCGCCGAAACCAAGGCCGCAGCCGGCGCCGATGCCGAAGGCGGGGCCCACCTTGCCGAGCTGGTCGGACTTGATCACCGGAAGCTTCCACAGCAAACCCTTGTCGTCATCGCCGTTCATCTTTCGCCGTTGCTATGAATCGATTTTCAGTTTCTGTCGCAATCTGTGCTATAAAAAAAAACAAAGGAAGAGAGACGTCGTTTTTTCTATTTGAATTATGAAATTGTCATTATAGTTCATTAAGAGAAAATTATGAAATTTTTCTAAAAAAGAATAATATTTGATACCAGACTCTGAGTCTAGAAATGTAGAGAAGGTATATATATTCTACAGCTATCTTATCACAATTACTTTTAATTAAATATACAAAATTAATATAAATTTTAAGATATTTATTTTTTCCTAACATAAAAAAAATAAAAAAACTACTTTTTTTTTTCAAATCAAAAAAATATTTACCAAACCATTTCTTTTTACATGATAAAATTGATCTCACTCCTATTAGTACTTATTTCTATTTGTAATAACAAAATCAATAATTATAGAATTCTTTCAGTAAAAACAAAGTTTTTTTTCGAAATTTTAATTTTTTAAATTTTATATAATCCATATCATTTAAAGTATAAGATAGTTTTGACGATTATGTTTGATACTTTTACAAATTAAATTATATAAGAAGTAAAGATAACATAAAATTACTGCATCGAATTTTATTTATAAAAATAATATTTATATAAAGTAATATGTTATACGAAAGTATTATATTGAATGCAAAACAATATTTACTATCATTCATATATTTAAATAATTATTTTTTTCATCAAATTATTGTAATTTATATAATATTAAGTACAAAATGATGTGATCAGTTATACAAACATTTAAAATTTATTTAAATTTAAGTATATAAATATAGTACAAAATTACTAAAAGTTATATTATTTATCATATAACAATACAAACACTTTTTTTTTATTAAAAGATATTAGATATAAGATGGTACTATACTCATGCATATGTTTAAACAACTCTTTAATATATAATATTTTTTTTAAAAACTTAATTTTAAATTACAGATATTATTTATTATGTATTTTTTAATATATATATATATATATATATATATATATTTATTTAAGTTCTAGATGTTTTGTCTTTAATTAATAAATTAAAAATTTTATTAAATAGTTTTTAATTTTTCAGAAGAAATTGAGTGCTGACCAGTAAATATATATTCTTCATCGATCATCTTCACAACAATTATTGTTCAAACTAATAAATATTTAAATTTAATCTTAAAATTGTCACATGATTATCATAATATTTAAAATTAACAATTTTTTTCAAAGCTGTAATTTTTCAATTATTTTAATATTACAATCTAGTAGGTTTATAGTTTCGTCAGGACTGAAAATGTCAAATATATATATATATATATATATATATATATATATATATATATATATTTTTATTT
>Ga0209489_107101_pt1 | contig 17137 bp, 6 predicted proteins | sample SiratrowhiteBW_FD_187527 | JGI IMG/M metagenome (GOLD analysis project Ga0209489, IMG submission 187527) | Root nodule microbial communities of legume samples collected from California, USA - Siratro white BW (SPAdes) (version 2) | ecosystem: Host-associated > Plants > Roots > Nodule | place: USA... | reverse complement strand
TATATATATATATATATATATATATATATATATATATATATATATATATATATATATATATATATATAATAAATATGATACTGAAATTGTATAATTGTTTTTATGATTTATATTATAAAAATATATAATTATTAACAGAAAATTATTTGACAAATTTGTATTCATTAATAAAATATCACTATCAACAAATTTTAAAAATAAATTAATTTGACTATCAATTTACTAACAAATTTATCGATAAATCAAATTCGTTATTAACTATCAACGAAAAAAATTAAACGTCAAATTATTCTTTGACTACCAATAATAATAATCATTATTATTATTATTAATCCTAAGGATTGTGATAATAATAATAATCATATTTTTTGTTTATTACCATTTATTATTTTGATCAACATATTATAATAACTATTAAAATATTAAGGATAAATATGATAAAAAAATAATATTATTCTGCTAAACTATAAACTAGCTAAAGGGACTTAGGGACATGTTTTAAAAACTTTTTTCTAACAAGAGAGAAAATAAATAAAAAAAAGTTAAAAGTGGTTAAAACATATTAATTTATAAAAACTTTTCATATTAGTTTTAAATTAATTTTCTCCTAAAAATATTTATAGAGAAGTTTCTTTAATCATATCCACTTCAATATCCACTTCAACAACTAATGAAAATTATTTCCTACTTTTGATGTAACCATGAAAGACTTACATCACGGGGAAGGTTTAGTAATCCAAGTTTCATATAGAAACGGTAATTTGTTCGATTGGACTAAATTCTTTTTATGCCTAACCGATGGACACGTACACTAGTGACTCATTTTCAGTTTTTTTTTTTTTTCTTTTTTTCTCAAAAAGCAACGCTAATTGTGCAGTCACTTCAACTTTTCAAAGTAAAAATAATGGCCTTTTACATTAACAAATTCATTTTTCACAGTAGATTGGATGATCAACTGATCGATGGGTGACAGCATGAACTAATCAAATTATAATACTTATTTCATCTTAATAACCAGTTTTATAAAATTAAACTAGATTTAAATTCTAAATCTTAAAACATTTAGAATTAAATTAAACTTAAATTCCAATTTCTTACAACTTATCAAAGTTGCACTCATTATTTGATAACTCTGTCTAGAAATTTAAACACCAGCTCATCATACCATGGAGCCAAAGTTAATAATTATATAATCAATAGTGTTGAGATCAACAGGCATATATATAAAATGAGCCAAAAAGTGTTGAGATCAACAGGCATTTAGATTACTAAGCTCTGCACCATTTTGTAATTTGAAGTGGATTTTAGATCAAATGACGTGCATCTAAACACAGCAAAGTCTAATATACTAAGCTAAAATTATCTAAAAGATATTCATCTAATAGTGTTGATTCATGCAAAAATCTTACAAGGAATACATATACACACAGACAATCATATAAATGACTTCACTATTTATGAGCCTAGGGCCCTTCATTCCTCATCAGAGTCTTTTTTTCCCCCAGTCACAAAACTTAGACGCACCACAGGTCTCATGGCTCGCATAAAATGACCAAAAATCAGAATTTACAAAGGCAATGTGCCTTGTGCTCACAGGGAGGAAAATTTGTTCCAAACTAGGAACCATGAGGTATCCGTTTTCACCTTGTTAGAGCCACCTTCTTCCGTGACAGCCCTTCCGAGTAGGGTCTCATTTTTGAAGCAGGGAAACTAGAGTGTCCCATATTTTAAGGTTATTAGCAAATTTATGCTTCTACAGCAACAGCAGCATCAGAAGAAGTTTCATCAGTAGAATCTAGAGATGCAATTTCTTCCATTTGTTCCATAACATCTCCGATCATAGCCTGCTCCTCTGGGTCCAGTTCCGGCTCTGCATTAAGAATCTTCTCCCTGAGCTTTGTTGCTAGTTCTTGTAGACTATCGCTGTCAACCAGGAACCTCTTTAGAGCATCCTTGCCATGGAAATTCTGGCCATTATATTCATAAAATGAACCACTCTTCCTTATGAGTTTGTATTTTATGCTCAACTCTATAACCTCTGCTTCTCTACTTATACCCTTGCCAAACTCAAGCTCAAACTGTGCAGTTTTAAATGGAGGGGCATGCTTGTTCTTCACAACCTTAACAAGGACCTGGCTTCCCAAAGTCTGCATAAGAAAATGCCATTAAGAATAAGTATTCATTTTATACCATAAATTAGACCCTAATGTGTTCAAATCAATATTAAGACCTGCAGCTATGAAATACTGCACAAGCAGAGACCACATACAAAAGATTAAGTGTGAGAAAAAAGAGTCAACCATGGATAGCTAATGAAGAGCACTAGTTTAAGGGTCAGCATCAGAACAATCTTGCAATGCATCCAACAAAAAATTATGTAAACAATTTTGCTTGGTTCCTTATTAAAGATCCGTCTATCTAACTGTTATTAACGTACTTGTATAAAGGTAGTACCAATTACAATACATTGGAAAGAGCAGTCAAAAGTTCACATATTTACTCATGCTTATTTGAAACCATGTTATTTGAGAAGGCATGGAATAGTAATGCAGTATGCATGGAAGAGAAGAATTTGAAGATGTTTTGTATTGTACCTCTTCACCCTTCTTGACAAACCCAATTCTTTTGATATTTAACCGCACAGAAGCATAGAACTTCAGTGCATTACCACCACAAGTAACTTCAGTGGGACCACCAAATCCCCCAAAAGTAGAAATCTTTGACCTTACCTGGAGAACCATACACAAGAATTTCCATAATTAAAAGGTAACCATTTCTCTCTAGTCTCAAGTAATTTAAAACAGAACTACTAATATTTGAAAGAACAGATACACATTCCTATACATACATACATACATACATAAGCATGCATATATATACACACACACAAACAGTAAAATTTAATAACATGCATGTCAAGAACATTCCCTAGGATCAAACAACTACCTCAATCAAGCACAATCAATATCACAAATTCACAAAATTGGTTAAATAGCAAATAGAAACTGGCACACCAATACTTCAGGACAAATAGATCAATATCACATTCAATTAATTTAGATAATCAAGGAAAAAAAGTACATCAACATATTCCATCTCATTTTAGAGTTTACAGGACCTGATATATACACCAGGAACAGAGCTCATACCATAACATCCATAACATTTTCAAAAAAGATATAATTAGTTGAATTTGCATAAGTGGATATTCCAGTACGCCATATGCATGTTGTACATCCCTTGACCACAGCTTATGCCCATTATTTTATTGCTTACGTTTTTTATCTCTAAAGTGCACAGATAAAAGCAGGCACTATATTTTGTACTCATGCAGTTTTGACTGGGTAAAAAAGAAAGAGGAAGAAAAGGTTGCTAGGCAATGACAGTAAATACGAAAGAACAAAGCTAGAAAGGGAACAAAAGTTAATTTCAACATAACAATCCAGTAAAGGTTATAAAACATGATAATTACAACAGCAAACTCGTAAATAAACCTAAAAGCACATTGACTGTAAGACTAACCGATCCCAACCTCAACCACTAATTAGAAAGCAAAGAACTTTGGCTCAAAAGGTCCACAAAACATGGTCAAAAACCAAGATGGAATGAGTACACATCAGACTATCCCGACTAATACATAGATTAGTTATGCATGCTTAATTCCTTGATATAAATAAATATCCATAATTTAACCTTAGGAAATTTGATAACGATTCAATGCAACCATAGCTGATACCTGGTTTATAAAAACCAATATACACTGGGAAAGAGACAAGGAGTGGCACAATTTCCGAAGAGCCTGACTCATCAACCTAGCTTGCATTGCCATGTGAGCATCACCCATCTCACCATCAAGCTCACCTTTAGGAACCAGAGCAGCCACCTATAAATGGAAACATAGCAAATTGTTGAAGACATTAACTCAACTTACAAGAACATCAACCCAGTGAAACAAGATATCAATGAAATAAGCTAAACTTCATTAAACTTAAAAAGAAAAAAAAAAAAAAAAAAAAAAAACTTAAATATGTTTTTAGTCACTTCAAATTAAAATGTTGATTTTGGTCCCAATAATTATTCTTTTTATTTTCATCCCTTTGAAATCACCCATTTTAGTCCTTATAAAACGTGTGAATTTTGGTTTAAGTCCCCGCAAAATATTTTTCTTTGATTTTCATCCCCCAAAATTTTAAATCATTGTTTTTAGTCCCTAATACTCATTTTAAGATAGATGAATGATCTTAACAGTTTATTGAGGTAACGCAAGCTAACATTATATTACAAGTTACAACACTAGTATGTGTCACTAGGAATAATTATTTGACCTTTTGTTCTACTCATAACTAAATAATTAGTGTCATAATATTAGGGATCAAAAGTGATTATTTTCAATTTTAGAGGGACACAAAAATTCACAAGGACCAAAATCAAAACTCACTCATCTTACAAGGACTAAAAATATATAAGCCAAAAAACATAGCAAAAAATTTTAACATCCAAGTTAGACCGTGTCTATGTTAGAAAATATGTCAATTCCAGAACGGTATCCACATCACATATTTCAGGCTCCCAACTTGCAATCAACACAATATTCTCTGCACAATACAGGCAGCAATAACGACTCATAGTGCAAAACTAAGATTAGGGTTATTTCATAATACATATATATTAACACACGTGTTAGGAAGCACTGCAGTTGAGAATGAGAAGAATTAAGCAAAATGAACACAATCCCTTCTGCCCTCTCACACACACACATTATATATACACATAGACACACACACATGTCCATGAGTAACTAGAAATTCAAAAAGTATTGGAAAAAAGTATTTATTATGTAAAGACACAAAGTCATTCAATATTTGCATTTTTAAGAGATTTAAAACATTTAATAGGGTGCATTAATGTTTTCACAATTCACACCATATGCATATGTACAAAATCAATAATCACACACTGAGTAACTACTAGTTCAAACAAAACATGAAGTGTTCCATACTTACACTGTCAACAACAATTACATCAACTGAACCACTCCGGATTAATGTATCCACAAGGCCAAGTGCTTGTTCACCACAATCGGGTTGTGAGAGAAGCAAGTTATTAGTATTTACACCAATTGACTCTGCAAGTGTCTTATCAAGCGCATGCTCAGCATCAACAAAGGCACAGTAGCCTGCACGATACAAACAAATTAACACAGATAAATCAAAAAGTAAACAGTACCAAAAGTATACAGCGTTCTTGTTATCATTAAACTTATGGGAACATAAATCCAGATTTTAAAGAACAGGAAAAACACAAGGATGGATTGAATTGTGCTTTGTTTCTTTTCAAAAACTTTTTTGCAAATATCGTCTCATAGTGATAATTCAAAAACTTGTTTTTGAAGGACGCATGAAATGCACTCCATGCAGCATTAATTGCTCTTTTGTTCTTTACGTAACATCCCACTAGTTGGATGTATTTATCTCTTTATGGATAGTGTGTCTTTGCTTGATTTTGCCTAAAAGCGTAAAACCATACGAATCAGATAACATTTCCAAAGTTGACAATGCTAGCATCAAGGAGTTGTTAAAGGAAAACAGCTTTAATTCTTTATCTAAGAGATTATTGATGAGACTTGTATTTGAACAGATCTTCTTGGTAAACAAAAGTAACGGACATTCCTTGCAACTTCGTGTGGTACGAGATTAGCATAATTTCATGTGCCCGTTATCTAAACATATCCAATGTTTATCAGACATAAAATAAAACTGAAAAGTATTATATCGTGTGTAAGACAAAACACGTGAATCTTACATGATTTGTTGTTGGACGTATACTATCATCTCATAGACAAAGTATGACCATGTTTCATACTTGGTTATTTTTAGCACTTAATTAAAATTATGAGTGTTGGACTGTCATTAACACAGATTTAACATCACCCCCTCCCCCAAAAAAAAAAACAAAGGATAACTTTTCTATTCAATTTAACTTACACAAACAACCTCTTCTTCCAATACACCCGTTTATCCAACTGAATCTTGAAGCCCGTACAAATTGTTGGTATAACCTCAATTTGGACTAGTTTCCAACTTATGGCAGATTTTCATCAGTTAAATTCTATTGTTAACACTTTTCAAATGAAAGAATGTCAGGCTCCATTATGTTTATGGACTCAGAAAGAAGTTAAGGATGAAACTTATAAATTGAGCTACATAAATTGATACTTGCGCAAAAATATTGGTTCATTTTAGATCCTTCATTCACTTAGCTTTTTCTCCTGTAAGTGTTTGTTGAAAAGTTCATCAAAAACTGGCTCATAGTATATTGAATAGACGAGAACCCTAGCATGGATTAAAACACAATTTCCACTTTCAAACAATATTACACTGCATTAGGACATGATTTGGACAATCATTAAAAATTCATAACAATAAAAACGAAATCATTAAAAGTCACAACAATAAAAACAAAAGGCAGCCACACAAAAGACAAAATGATCACTACATGATCGTCATGGTCATATAAGACAAGTGAAATTGCAATTGTATATTTAAAGCAACCAAAAGCAATTGACATTTTAACTATCACTTCAAAAATAGCATATAAAGACAACCAACCTCCTAGCTTTTGTGCTTCTGCAATCACATGCAAAGCAAGAGTTGTTTTCCCAGAAGCCTCGGGACCAAATATTTCCACAACACGCCCCTACACACATCAGTTACATAAAATATAAGTAGCATAATGAAATATAGGATTGTTTCACTACTTGATGCTCTTCTCGATATATATATCCCAAATAAGTGGCTAACATGTATGGTTACCAAAATGCTAGCAACATCTCATAACCAAAAACCTATTTTGCAGTTGCAAAGTAAACTAACAAAATTAACAAGATATAATATAATAGCCATATAAATTGATATTTCCAAAGACCAGATAAAGTTGTGTACTTATAATTGGCAAATACGCAAAAAGAATTGTGGAGAGGAAACTAACAAATTGAACCCCCACCCCACACCACAAAAAATGAAAAGGCTTTTTGTTATCAACAAAAGAACTTATTCAATATATTAAAAGAGTTCAACATTGGTTCCGGTACAAAAGAAGAAAAAGATACCTTTGGAAGACCTCCAACCCCAAGTGCTATATCAAGAGCAAAAGAACCAGTAGACACCACAGGAATATTTTTAGGTGCCACAGAACGACCAAGCCACATGATAGATCCCTTTCCATACGCAGAAGTGATCTGATCAATAGCCTGTTGTAGGGCCACATCTTTCTTAGACATGTTCTCTTCACCTGAGTCACTTCCATCTGATTTAGACCTCCTTCTACCTTCAAGTGTACAAAAAATTAAAAACGCTATTAACTTATAATCAGCATCAAACTCAAAGAAAAAAACCAGGAAAAGAGAATGCAGTAAAACAAATTGTTACAGGAAGAAAAAGGCATTAACCCCTGTGCTTGCTATGACTAAAAGGCACAAAACCCATGCAATAAAAACAAGTGAAATGCACATTTTTTTCTGATTCCGCTTGGTTCAGAGCAACAAATATCTACCTAAGTACGAGAGTCAACACAACAAAAAGAACTGACATCATTGATTCCAGCAGACAGATTCCTTATGCCACAATGTTATATTAGACAATAAAACCAAAATAATACTTTGGAAAACCCTTACGAGTTGAAAAGCTCAAAACTTGAGACGTGCCCAATAGTCCTGGTTTGAAGCAAAAGCGCTGCAGGCAAAATGGTACCAAAAAAATCACCATCGTTCATTCATGCAACGAATAACTTTTTTAAAAAAAAATAAACATATAATGCCTCACCGTCAGAAGGTCGGAATGGAAGAGAGAACGTTTAAGGATAGAAGAGTTAGCGGTGCGAAGCAGCCACGCCATGGAACAGAGGCCCTAAAAAGGAATAATAATCTGTTTTTGTTCACAAATGAAGTGTGCAGTGTCAGTGTCTGAAGTAAAATAGAACGTTTTTTTTCTCTTCTCTTAATTTTTTTATATTGGTGCAATGAATTTAGGGTTTGCTTTCCCTCCATTTTCAACTTCTATTGCCATTGCCATTTCCAATTGACTAGGAAACAAATTTTTTTTTGTAAGGAAAGGTTCGTGTGTGTTACATCTTTGTTGGGCCCGGCCCATGAAGTTTCACTGATTTAGATCATTTATCGAGTTTTCATAAGAAAAAATAAATAAAAAGGTATTTAGTTGGGAAACAGTTATTTATTGTGTTTTGTTAGTTGTTTGGTGATGTCTCTTATACGATCTTAAATTTCTAATACTTCTATTTTCGTGTATGAAGTTCAATATCAATATTTTCCCTTTTCTAAGTGAAATTTTTTTTTATTAACCAGGGATTATCAATCCAGATTCAAATGCTAGCCGATAACAACTGCATCATATCCAAATATTAAGGCTACCAAACCATTAAAAATGAACTAAAGCTAAGAAAAATACAACGAGTTTATGGATATTCTTACATGTATGATCTTTTATTTAACTCACTTTCTTTACCTATATGAGCCTTCAACAATCTTTTGTTTTACGAAGTTTTCATCTATTTGTATATTTTATTATTATCATCCTCTGCTACAAGCTACAAGGCATTTAAATCAGTGCTTAACTCTATCCGTTTTGCCAGTTCAATACCATTATAAGTTCTGATAACACTTGAATCAATTATTGTTCACTTTGTAAACCAAAATAAATTTTTTTTTTCATGGATTTTAGAAAAAAGTTGAATTTCGCGACCCTTTGCTTTTCATGACACCTATTGCAACTGTAGTTTTCATGCATTATTGATGGAGGGGATGGAAATGAGATTTAAACTGCACTAGAACTTGCTATCAAGGGTATCAGGATCAGTGCCCTGTGCACTTGAGTTTAATATTGTAACTAAACAAATTTCTTTTTCGGTGACAAAACACAATATCAAGCGCTCTTACTCCATAGAAACAACATAGCTAATGTTTCTACTACTTTTTAAGTATATTTAATATCTCCCAGGACTAGATGCGAAACATTCAAAACATTCTGTTCATTATTTATACTCATAGACACTGCTAACATATAAGTGCATCGCGTCATTACTTCAGTTTTTTCTCAAGACATTTTCTTAAGGGTAAGATCTCCATATGAAAAGAGTGTATAACTTCACTTTCTCAAGGACTAAAGTAAATTTTGCCCCATTTATAAGTCTAAAAACATTTTAACACGGTAAATTTTAAATGGAGAGCCGCCATTTTTTGGAGACATGGACAAGCAAAAAAAACAAGTACCTTTGCCGCTATAGTAATTCATATTAAAAACAAAATTATATATTAAAAATTAACAAGATAAATAATAGTAACAATAGCACACAGCCTATAAATAATTTAAGTATCTGAAATGACATACAAATTCCAACATAACAAATCCCAGTATCCCTCACTATATATAACAACCACATTCTCTCCAAATGAATGGAAAAAAAAGAAGGGACTAAAATAAATTCCGACTATAGGATCTAGGGAGGAAAATGAATCAAGGACCACCAAAAACTGCACGAAATTGAAAACCATTTTTCATCACGCACCATAGGACCTCAAAAATACCCATCAGCTGCATAACACATGAAATAACTAAGCTACTGCTGCTTGCACTCTGGAGGTCGCTCACCCTGCTGACCATCACCAATCTGTGCCCTTCCACTCTTCTGAAAATCAGAAATACAAATGCAGTGACTTGAAAATAAAGAGAATGTTAACTACACAATACCAAACAAACTTAAAACAGAAACATGACATCTCGGGCGAAATCATGTGTCCATGTATAATTTCATTCAGACCACAATCAAAATATCCTACGTTGGTGGCAGATGAGTGCAACATTCCAAAGGAAATGGTAACAATGCAGGTGAAAAATAAATTCATTAATTCAGGTTCGAACCTCAAATAACAAACAAACCAAGGTTTCAATACTCCAAATAAATTAAATTATACCTTCTTCTTAGTCTTACTGTCTTCCTCCTCCTCCTCGTCATCATCATCATCTTCATCTTCATCCTCCTCTTCATCCTCCTCATCGTCATCTTCATCCTCTTCATCCTCCAGGTCTTCAAACTCATCTGCCTGAACAGCCTCCCCGGTAAACCAAGATACAGCATGAGGGATAATTTTGTCCCTTATAGTTGACCTAAACAGGAATCAAGATTAACTTAGATTCAAGAATACCAAAACAAGGAACACCGTTTATGCTTAGACAGAATAAGATAATCATCCAACATGTTAGACAATAAAAAATGTAAGGCTAGCTTACCCAATGTCATAATCTTGTTCCATCTGATTCTGAAGTTCCTCAGCCTGTTGAAAAAATGAAACTATTATATCAATGCACAAAACTTTTGTATTTACTTTTAGCCTTGAGTTTACTGAGACCAAAATGTCATACCAAATCTTCATCAATGTCATCATCATCTTCAGGAACTTCTGGTGGTTTGAAAAAATTGAAGAAGCTTTCACAGTTTTCAGTTTTGGTAATTGGTTTAGCATTCTTTGCACCCTTCTTGGGCTTTTTCTTTAACACCTTCTGAGTCAAGCATTTTCCCGGGTACCATTCAATTTCCGTCCTATAAAAAAGGAAAGCAACCAAAACTTAATCTACATCAAGCCTAACCCTTTGGAAAATATTGTAAACAGTGTAAACCCGTTACATAACACCATAATGTAAAAGGAACAACATACCCAATTGCTTTCTCCAATATAGGTTCATCCTCATCAATCATATGATATGTTTTAGTCAAGACAGAGTTTGAAAAGTAAGGATTGGTATCAAAGAAGAACTCAAGCTTGAATCCTTTAGGGTTTTCTACCCGGCTCCACTTGATGTCTCTTAGAAACTTGAGAGCACCTTCATCACGCTCTGAAATCTACTTTGCAAAAAAGCAGTAAAAGGATCACTTAGAACATAGTTTTTAGGGTCCAAATAAAGATGTAACTTTGATGCAAAACTCAGAATATTCAGCTGGTAAGAAACTGACTAACCTCTTCAGCTAACACATCATTATTTTTCATTGCATTGAGCCAAAAAGAAGGTACTCCTTTCTCTACAAATCACAATCAAATTGCTATCTCAGATAATTGAAACAACAGAATAAGGATTCATTCTATAGTCTCTACCCACCATTATCCTCTTCTGATCCATCAGTTGTTTCATTTGCTGCCCCTTCCACTTCAGTAACACCATTTACTATTTCATAGCGCTGCATCCATATATTAATAAGTTCATTAACAAGGATATTACAAAAATTATCCAATACAAATCAGTTTTAATCTATTTCAAAATAGATTAAAAAATCATCAATAGAAACAAAAATGTCTGCCTTATATAGCATCAAGTCTGATATCTACGAGAAGCAAATTATGCAACACAGAAAGATAACTTAAACATCATATGCATGTCTCTACGTTACATAAACAAAAATGTCTTCCTTGAATACCATCAGGTCTGTTATCTACGAGAAGCAGATTATGCAACACAGAAAGATAACTTCAACATCCTATGCATGAACACTCAGGATACCTTTGTGTACAACGGCTGATACAACTTTTGGTACTTAGCTTCAAGAGCTTCTCTCTCCTTGAAGAACTCTGCCTCTATTTCATCATGTTTACCCTGAACAATCAATAAACATATTGAGAAGCTGGCATTATGCAACAAAACATTTGCCCATCTCTGCTAAAAGGCTAATTTAAAAAAAAAATTAAAAAAATGGAGAACCTCAAGTCAAAAACAATCCGTGAAAAGGGTGTAACCATAGAGATAAAACTCCAATTCAAAATCAAAAACTCATCAATTATTTTACCCGCATAAGAAACAAAGATAGTCAGGTACAAACACAAATAGCTAATTAAAAGAAAAGATTGATAACGTAAAAGCTCACGTCAAGAAAAATCACTGAAAAGGTCCTAACAGAAGAGATAAAACTCCAATTCAAAATCAAAAACTCAACAATTATTTTACCCGCATAATAAATGCAGATAGTCATGGTGAAACATAAAAGTCATAAAATATCGAAAAAAAAAAAGTTCACACCATTGCAAAAATGTTTTGCCCCAGTCAAATCTAACTTCTGATTATACAAAAGTTCAACAAAAATCAGAAACTCTACAAATCAATCCTCCCAATTAAAATTCGAACCTATAAAAAATAAGGAATCCACAAAAGCAGCATCAATACCGAAGAATCAACAAAAAGAGCATATACCTGAATCTCCCTAAGAGATTCAACACGCTTCCTGACGATAGGCGATAAACTCTCCAGAATATCAGAATGCTGTCCAGCAAGACTCTGTATCTTACTCTGCACACAAATTCAGTCCCGCGAAAATCATATACCAATAAATGAATCCAATACTGAATCAAACATCAAAAAACTTGTATTCTAGTGAGACAAACAGAAGAATCGTTATCCTTAAACTTTACAAAGTGTAAATAAATTGGATTCAGGAAGTGCAAAACAGCTAAGGATACCTTGAGAGCACTGACTAGATCGGCGCGATTGTCTTCGTTGAGGGCTGCACAGGAAAACGAAACGAAGTGAGCAAATTTGAATTGAAAAGGAAAGATTGAGAAAGGAAAAGAAAAAGAGAGAGGACGGAGAAAGAACCCGAAGTGAGATCGGTCATGGTGATGTTATCGTTGTTGTTGGACATTGAGAAGAAGGTTGAAGAGGAAAAGAGGGAAAGAGGAAGAAAACTAAAACCCTAGAAAGAGGGGAATGAAGCAGGGTTTGACGACGCCGTCGAATCCTCTTCTCCCACTCTTTTTAAACTACGCTCCTTACCCTCACCGTACTACTATTTACTACTATTATTTTATTTTCACAATTAAATAATTCAATATGCTAAAAATATATTCTCTAGGTCAATGTTTTTCACCAAAATATCATTTTTTAAATAGAAAAATGATCCAACTACACTCTTTTTGAAAAAAATTTACGCAACTACACCTATTTTTTTAGGTTTGAATTTGGGTTCTGATATCGAATTTTGAATCTCAAATTGGTATTCTTCTACTGGAAACCGATCATAATTTCGAATTATAGGGCTCGAAATTTTATATATAAATATGAAAAGTATTAGTAAATTATTAATAAATAAATATTGATATTTTAAATTGTTAAATGAAAATGCAAATTAATGGTAAAAAATATATATTATATTATAATTAATAAATTTTTTCAATAAATTTTGCAAATATTTTAAATTCTTTATTACTATTTAATTAAAAATTAGTGGTAAATTTATGATATTATTATTACTATTATTATTGAAAATAAATGTATTAATTAAAATATTTTTTATTATTATTGAGAAAATTTGTAATTTTTAAAGATGTTGTTTAAAGAATAAATAATTTTAGTTATACTAAATTAGTTTATTAAAAATATTTCTTTAGTTAATAGTAATTTAAATATTGTTTAAACATAAGTAATCATTAACTTAAATATATAATAGTTAGACAAGTATTATTTATGGATAATTATTTAAAATGAATTTTTAAATTTTAATTTTAATTATTTATTTAAGCTAACATTACAAACATTAATTTATATTAAAATTAATAATGCAGAAAATTCATTGATAGAAATTTAAAAGTTGCAGATATATATTTTATATTTGGTATCAAAGTCATTAATGGTAAAAAATTTATTATTATATTATCTTTATTTATTATTAGAATAATATTTAAAAATCATATTTTAAAATTTATGTTTACGTTAAATCATTTGTCATAAAATATTAAATTCCATCTAATAAAATCAACGATTATACTAAAAACACGCCTATCACCAAACATAAATATCACTAATAATAACATTGACAATACTAATGAAGAATAAAATTAAAAAATTAAATATTCAAATAATAATAATAGTCGTAATAATATTTATTATTTAAATAATATTAATATTTAATATCCATTATATGATTCATGGGTAAAATCCATTATGGATATTAAATTGTTACCTTTAAAACTAACAAAATTAATAATTATATTAAAGACATTCATAACACAAAACATAAATATTATCAACTGAAATGGTAATTGAATACTAAATAAATAAAAACAAAAAAAATATGAGTTTATTCATATATATATGTACTTATTTTTTTTGTCTTGTTTATTATGTTGAGTGAAGTTATCTAAGTCCTAAAATATGTTTTTAAAAAGTTACATTGTATAAAAAAAATAAGTTAATTTTATCTTACAATTTTTTAGAAAAATATTGAAGGTATAAAATCTCTTCCCGTGTACCAAAACTATATCATATTAATAATATAAATATCAAATTTTACCAAAGTAAAGTCGTCGTTAAATTTGAATTGAACAACTTTATAAATGATATTTTAACTTTGTGATCTTTCTAAGCACAATCCAATGTTCATAACGCATTCTACCTAAGATTAATAAGTGTCAGTGTTTGTTGAATGATAACTTTTCTAGGCCATAAATATAAAAGGTGATATGAAAATCTTTTGGATTATGTACTGGATATGTATGGCCATCAAAGTAAATGATTTATTCAATGCAAATTGTTAGGGTTTTGTGAAAAGTTTTCCTATGTTGTTGACATGGTAATGATATTGGCATAAATGAGAGATTTGTAAGTAGCATAATGCAAATATATTGGAATGAGCAAACAATCTTCAAAAGCATCAATTTATAAATTGTTTACATCAATAGTTGAATAGTTTGTTAATGAGGATAAATAGTGTATCATAATTTTGAATCTCTAGTTACCCATTACTTGTTGTCAGTGTTTGATTTGGATTTATTTTCTTTAAATGAAGTCATCAAAGTAAAGTTATTGAAGAAAAACATTAACAATTGAAGAGCTGTTTATAACTTATTTTATAGAATTATGTTTTTTATTTGATTTGTGGACTTCAAATTGTTTTCGCATACATTAATTTTATTTATATATATATATATATTTTAGTACAACTTATTTGAATTTGTAGTAACTTACTCACTAACTCTTTCATAATAAATCATACAATGGCAAAATGCTACTAATTTAAAAATCTTAGTATTATTCATACTCATACACATACTCATGTATAGTAAATATAAGGATTCTCTATTAAAATTAGAACAAGTTCATATAATACCATGATGTCGAATTTATTTGTCATCCCTAACTATATGAACTGAAACAATGTCCTAGAGAATGATATAAAAGATTTGATCAGTTTATCATCTTTTATGATCTATGTGTCTATTATAAGAATGTTGAGAATTGTGAATTCATTTATTTGTTCTTGCATGTAGACGACATGTTGATAACATTTCAAGGTGAGACTCAGATAAGAAAAGTTAATCAATAATCAGTAGTAAATTTGAAAAAAAAGACATAAGAGCAACTAAGAAGATTTTGGAGATGGAGATCAAAAGGGTTTGATCCTAGAATAAGTTTTTTTTTTTTTTTTGTTAGAGGCATTATATCCAAAATGTGTACTCAAATTGATTCAAAGAAAAATATATGACTTGTGTTCCTTATATGTGTACTGGAGATCTAAAGTATGCAATCTTGTGCATTAAATCAAATGTAACTCAAGCAGTTAGTATGATAAGTAGATATATGAGTATTTGAGAAAAAAACAAACAAACATTGACACGTAGTGAAACATATATTCAAATACCTTAAGTGACCAAGGATATCGATATCATCTTCAAGGATGATTTGCAATATGCTATAATTGGATTTTTTGATTTTGATTATGGTGCAAATTTAAATGCTACAAGTTGTGTTACTAGTTATGCTTTTACCTTTGAAAATCTTTAGTTATTTGGAAAACTACACTTCAATGGATATTAGTTTATTAACCACAAAAGTTGAAAATCTGTAGTTATTTGAAAAACTACACTTCAATGGATATTAGTTTATTAACCACAAAAGTTGAATATATAGCATTGGAATAAGTAACCAAAAACGATATTTGGTTAAAGATTTTGACGAATGATCTTGGTTGATTTCTCCTAAGGATAGTATGGTTGTGGTTTAAGGATCATATTCAACATAGTTGGACCAACCACACTAAAATCAAATATCACTCCATTCGCATTAACAAGATCATTAAAGTGAAGAATATTGATACGAAGAAAAACTCTACAAATATGTTCAGGAAACCATTTCCTAGAATTCGCATTAACAAGATCATTAAAGTGAAGAATATTGACATGAAGAAAAACTCTACAAATATGTTTACGAAACCATTTCCTAGAAACAAGTTCATGCATGTTGATTGTTGGGGTAATTCCAAGTGAAAGAGATTGATGTTCAAGGTGGACTTTGTAGTATCTTGTATACTGAACTCTCATAACAGATTGTGCAATGGTGGAGTGGCTAATAGTAGACGATCTGACATGGTAGTAGCTGGTATGGTGTTTACAATCATTGTTTCATTTAGTTAATTAGTTTTGCTGTGTTTTATCCGATGGCAAGAACCATCAATGTAGGGTCTCCAAGCTACGTTATAAAATGAGTAGTAGAATCATCATTCAAACTCCCAGCTGTAAAATCCAAAGTCCCTACTACTGCATTAAACTCGATTTTCTTTGAACCTAAATGGATAATAGAACATCCTTAAGTACATTTCCTTTTGCCTCATCACATACATCTCTGTTATCATCCCTATTGAGAGACCAAATTCCTTACTCAGGCAAACCAATCATAGGGGCAACTAGATAACACTTCAAGTCTCATACTTCACCCCTAAACCTACCATAACGATGTGTGCATTCTGCTCTTGCTAGTTCATAAACCATAACAATCTCTATACAAAGTTCTAGGGTCAACATGCTTGGAAAATGAAATTTCTTATGAATTCAAAATCACATCAACGATAATTTGCAACAATAATGAATTCGCACAAGGTTCCAAGAGAATCCAAACCCAACAGAAAAGCACAATAAAAATGCATTAAACTAAGAATTAAAATACTGCTGAACATATGCTGCCGATTCTTGAGACTGACTGGGAGCCATTCTCAACAGATCAACTACCTATAACTACTGTAAGTGCTAATGTCAGACCTTCATATGCCAAGGTTATTTTGTTACATGACGATATATATATATATATATATA
>Ga0209489_107099_pt1 | contig 17139 bp, 9 predicted proteins | sample SiratrowhiteBW_FD_187527 | JGI IMG/M metagenome (GOLD analysis project Ga0209489, IMG submission 187527) | Root nodule microbial communities of legume samples collected from California, USA - Siratro white BW (SPAdes) (version 2) | ecosystem: Host-associated > Plants > Roots > Nodule | place: USA... | reverse complement strand
AAATTGTACAATTACTACAATCATTAACTTCTCTATTCAAGACTTAAATTTGTAAATCAAACAAGCACTAAGGTTAGCTTCCCTTACCTTAATCGCAGTGAAAGTTCTCTCTAACACTCCCAAAAGTTTAAGATCCTCAGGAACTCGAATCTGTACCAAAGGACCTCTGATCAACGATCAGACCAACATACTAGGAAACTGAGCTCACAGAGGCACTGTCTGATGGCTCAGATGCCACATGCGAGCTCAGTAAGCAGAGGAAAAACAAAAACCTAAATCTGCTATAAGGAAAAGGGGCAGAAAACGAACTTACTCTAACGGAGGTTCTGATCGGATCTTACTCTATTTCTCGCCACGAGTCCAACGGTGGGTTCCGCTTGAGAAACTGATGAGGTATGGAAGCAGAAACTTAGAGAGAAGTCAAAGGAAAAGAGGTTAGGGGTTTTAGAGAGATGATGGCTTGAGTTGAAATGGAGTTGACTACTTACTTTTTCTATAAATACGCGTTTTTAATTTAATAATATAACAATCAAGTACTCATTTCACTTCTATCATTTCATTTGAATAACAGATTTTCTAAGTTGTTAGATATTGTAGTATCTATTTTTGATGTTTTTACACGTGGGTAATATAATATATTTTATGTACCTTTTACAAGTTCGTAACACGTGGGTAATATAATATATTTTATGTACCTTTCACAAGTTCGTACTATGTACTGTTTTAGCAAAATTTTTAAATTTGTGACTAAATTTTCAAAGTGGGTATTTTTTTTTTCAAGAGATAAATCATACATAGATAGTATGATTTTATTAGGAAAAAATGCCTCTGTTATAATTAAATGAAACTGTGAAATAGAGATATAATTTATTCTTAATGAAATTGTATTATTTATATACAATTTATCTATAATAATTTTTTTATCCATTAAAAAATATTGTGGCGAAATTTCATCACTTTGAAAATTTTACCTGCTGTTTCACTTGTCTAAGTATATACATAATGTCTGATCACCCGAGGTGAATTTAATATTTTAACCTTTAGATATCAACACTTATTTAGATACATTGTTTGTGTTATATGTTAATTTCGGCGGTTTATTCTGGTTACAAGTGTATGTTAAGTAGTATTTTTTTCAAAATTTTTATTTTAACTGAATAAATAAAATAAGTATACTATTTTTTTAAATCATATGTGTGATGTTAATAATTATTTTTATAATAAACTATAACTTTATATGATTTACTATTAAATTTTAATAAAAAATATCATATAAAAATAAAACTTAAAAAATATACCTATAAAATTTAGATTGAATAAAATAATTATAAGATTATAATTTACTATCCATTCTTATCTAAATTAAGCTGGAATCTTTTAAAATGTTTGAGATCAACCTTTTCAAAGACGAGTCGTTGTCAAACAACTCGTCAGAACTAACAATCAGTCAGAAGTAATATATATATAGAGAGAGAATTCAACTACTCGTCAGAACTAACACTTAAATCAGTCAGAAGTAATATATATATAGAGAGAGAATTAATACTTCGTACAAAATAAATATGTATTTATAAGATTAGCTTATTAAATGAGTGATATTATTAACATTAAATAATAGATTATTAATAATATTTTCGAGGAAGATCACTAATAGGTTTCGTTACTTTCATATATAAACCTAGCACTACTATACATATACAATATTCATTTTACCAATTTCATTTATCTAATATTATCACCATTCTCAACCATATATTCAAATTTGCTTTTGATTTTTGGGATATGGTGGGGTAACTCATTTTCATCACATGTTTTTAGTGATAATTTTCCTTCCAGAATATTCCAATATTCATCTGCAGATTATTTTTCATGACTTTGAGGCTTTCTTCCTATCTGACAAAGTCAAAAAATTCTAATATATATGTATCACTGGAGTGTATTTTATGCACGTGAAAAGTATAACCCTAAAAAAAGAAAAAATCGAACATAAAGAGGACAAATTATTTTATTTAACTAAAAGGTATGATGCAAAAGTTCTATTTTATATAGGATATGCTAAAAATAATAAAATAACAATTTGTACACACAAAAGAGACTTTGACCTAAATTTATCTCCTGCATATTAAAAAAATATTTATCTTTTCTTAAATATTCAAAAAAGTATTTAAATTTCAATATTATTTTTATTTCTGTGGTGTTATCTTATCCCTTAAGTATACAAAATGTGTAAAACTATCAAAGAAAAGATTTCTCTACTTATAATATCTAACAACATTTATTATTTAAAATATCCCAAACAATTAATATTTTTTTGTATAATAATATATATAATTAAATCTTGTAATTTTTTTTTCATACCGCGTACTACGAATGATTTGTCAGTATTCCAGAGTTTACCAAATAATTTGGTATTTATACAGTCATGGGTAGCATATTTCATCAGAATACATTTTCGACTCTTCCCGTCGCAAACACAAACACAAAACAGAAATGTGCAACGGTTCTGAGAGAAAGATGGGTGCTCCTGTTATACAACAGGTTTCAGAATGCTTCATCAAAGCGAATCACTCCACCCCAGAATCAAACCAAATCTGCCACTTAACACCTTGGGATATTGCCATGCTCTCTGCGCACTATATTCAAAAGGGTCTTCTCTACAAGAAGCCTGAAACCCTCGTTATGGAGAATCTGTTGGAGAAGCTCAAACACTCTCTTTCTCTCACCCTCTCCCATTTCTATCCATTGTCTGGTCGCCTTGTCACCCACAAAACCGAAGACCCTCCCTTCTATGCTGTTTCAGTCGATTGCACAAACAACTCTGGAGCCAGATTCATCCATGCAACTCTAGATATGACAATATCTGACATCCTCTCCCCCGTTGATGTCCCTCCCATTGTGCACTCATTCTTCGACCTCCACAAAGCAGTCAACCATGATGGTCATACCATGCCACTCTTGTCGATTAAAGTCACTGAACTGGTGGATGGTGTTTTCATAGGTTGTTCCATGAACCACTGTCTCGGTGATGGCACTGCTTATTGGAATTTCTTCAACACGTGGTCCGAGATCTTTCAGGCTCAAGCTCATGGCCATGAGCACGATGTTCCCATATCGCACCCTCCCATTCACAACCGCTGGTTTCCAAAGGGCTGCGTTCCACCAATCAACCTTCCTTTCAAACACCACGACGAGTTTATCAGCAGGTACGACGCACCCTTTATGAGAGAGAGAATCTTCCACTTTTCAGGAGAGTCCATTGCAAAGCTGAAAGCAAGAGCCAACTCGGAATGCAACACCACAAAAATCTCTTCCTTTCAGTCACTGTCAGCGCTTGTTTGGAGATGCATAACTCGGGCGCGGGGCTTGGCACGTGACCAGAGAACAAGTTGCAAGTTCTCGACAAACAACCGAACAAGAATGGAACCGCCTATGGCTCAGGAGTACTTTGGAAACTCGCTTCATACGCTGAATGCAGGAGCAGCGAGCGCAGGGGAATTGCTTGAGAATGGTCTGGGATGGGCAGCGTGGAAGTTGCACATGGGTGTTGTGAACCATAACGACAGAGTGGTGTTGGGATGGGTGAAAGAGTGGTTAGAGTGTCCTCTGATATACCAACTTGGTCGGTATTTTGACCCCTACTGTGTGATGATGGGAAGCTCACCCAGATTCAACATGTATGGGAATGAATTTGGAATGGGGAAAGCAGTGGCGGTTAGAAGTGGCTATGCCAACAAATTTGACGGAAAAGTGACGTCATATCCCGGGCATGAAGGAGGAGGAAGCGTAGATTTAGAAGTATGTCTTCCGCCAGCTGTGATGAATGCGCTGGAATCAGACCAGGAGTTCATGGATTCAGCTTCAGCTTCCAATCCTGTCTGATCATTATCCACTTCTCATGATAATAACTCTAACGTTGCCGGCACGTTAGTTAAGTGATGTGTTTTTTGTCTTCTGAATTTAAATTTCTTCGACCACAAATATTATCGGAGATTACATCAAGGTTTTATCTACTTTCCTATGTAATTCAATAAAATTTATTATTGAGCTGGCGTATTTTTTTTTTATTTAGCAGCACAGTTTACAATAAACCTTTTCTAATAGTTATTAAGAAACGATAATATTTATAATATATAAAATATAATTAACAATATTTTTATAATGAATTATCAGACAAATGATATTTTTATTATGTATGCAGACTGAGATGAATTTAATTAAATTTATTGAATTTAAATTTATTACAACTGATTATCTAATTTAATTCTAACTGATTATACTAAATCAACATCAATCAATTCTAATAATTCCATTGAATTCACAAAAATAGTAGTGTTACTGTATAAAAAAAATAATGAGATGAGAGAGCTGTACAAATATCTTAATATTGTTTTCATTTAGTTTTTAGAAATATTTTTTAATTTCTATTAAAATCTTCCTTAGTGTTTTATCCTTAATTGATTGATTTTGGTAAAGTACTTGTGTTAGTTATGTGTCAAATCCACTTTTTGTTTGTATTCTTTTTCCAAGCACATTCTAGGCCATTTCTTGGAGTCCTGAAACTTCCTTGCGGGAAAGGAGAAGATAGTAATTTTATCTTTCTTTTGATATAATGTATAGTTAAGAAAAGAGAAAGAAATAATATCTTAGGTTTTGTTTGGTTGGACTAATTTGAGAGGATTTATTGTTCAAGAAGATGAATTTGAGGGGATGAAGGTTGTTTGGTTGACCTGATTTAGGAGGATGAATAAAAAAAGATTTGCAAGATTGGATCTTCGCTCATCTCAAGAGATTTGCAGAGATTTGAAAATGAAGATCGAAATTATAAAATAGCCCCCTTGTAAATGAAGTGGAAATTACGAAATATCCTTGACTTTGAAAATTACAAAACACTCATTTAAGTGGGTTTAGAGTTTGTAACAATATATATTATATATGAAAAATAAACTGATTTATACCTAATTCTTCAAATAATTAATTTCAATAATAAAATATATTTTTTTCATTCATAATATTTTTTTTTCCAAAACAGTTATAATATAATTAATCTCCTTTCAATCTACTCATACTTAATACAATCTATCAATTCATAATTATATTATTAACCTAATATAATTAAATCACTAAAAATATTTTACTTTAAAAAAATAATAAAAGTATATTATAAATATTATATTGTTTTTTATTTATTCTTCTTTTTTATTTTTTATCTTTTATCTATGAAAATATGTTTACTTAATGTTTAATTGAAGTAAATCAGAAAAAAAATATTTTTGTCTCCTTATCTGAATCAATATATATATATATATATATATATATATGATGAAATTGAGGGGAAAAGATGTTATTTAAAATATTTTTTATTCATTTTAAAAATAGTTTTATTTTCTTTTAAATATAAAATTATTAACACACAAAAATACGGATATTCAGGGGTTGGATTAATTAAAATCATTATCAACCTATTAAAAAATATCTAGTTAGTTAATTCAATTTCTATATTTTCTATATTAAAATCAATTTAATCTAATTCTTTTTAATTTTTTACCATCTCATGTCACAAGAGTTAATTAGTAATTTCAGAAATATATCAATTAAAAAAATAAAAACAAATCTATAACATCTTTCAAATCAATCCCAAACTTTCATAACCAATTCCCTCAAATCCCTTCAAATATTACCATCAATCCATTAATCCAAATAACCCTCTCATCCACATACAATCCACTCAAATCCCTTTAAATCCATTCTCTCAAATCCACTCTCCAAACCAAACAAAGTCTTAGTCTCCATAATAATTTAATTATATATGTGATTTCTCAAATTTTTAAAATCAAGTAATTTTGGTTATTATGAATTTAGGATTTTATTATTAGCAAAAAATAATTATATGTGTATGTGATAACAAATGTGAAATTTTTATTAATAAATTTTGATAAAATATTAGATGTAATTAAGTATTTAGTATTGTTATAATTGACAACGCATAATATTTTTTTAAGAAACTAGACGACATATAGCAATGAATTAAAATTATTTAATTTAAAAAACTGAATGAATAATTAATTATTTTGTTAGAACTCTAAATTTCATAAACTATGAAAACTAAATGTAAATTGAAGTCAAAATCATTTTAATAGAACAAAAATGAAATAGTTGTTTCTTTTTTGTTTTTGACTTTTTTTTTTGAACGGCAAAACATTTGTAGTGTGGCTGCTGGGAAAAATATTTTTAAAAAAATCAATTTTACGTTTTAAAACATAAATGAAAACATTTTAGTAACTAAAATTAGAATGTGATTACAATTTTTTTCATACCTTACTGGGATTTTTTTTTTCATCATATATCAAGTGACAAAAGCACTGATGACCCTACAAAAATTCTACTCGATAGACGTGAGAGGCCAAATTTTAATGGATTGAATTGGTGTATATCATCAAAAATGAAAATAGTTAATTATGAATAGTTAGATTAAAATTTATAAATTTGAAATTGAGTCAAAATTAACTTTATAAAGCAACTCTGCAAAACTAATCCCAGACCTTTTCTATAACTGAATTAATAAATAAAATTTTAGTATATGAACATACCTTTATGAATATTCGATCCTACATATAATTGAATTTAGATTGAAACATTAATATATTAAACTAATCTTAACCAACAAAATATACTTGTAATGCAGGTATTATAATCAGAATTTTATATCTAAGAGTTTTATAAAAAGTATTTATTTAGAAGATGATAATATGGTGTGAGAGAGTTTTAAATTTCAAATATTTAATTATAGAAATATAAAATTATTATATTTAAATAATTATACTTATATTAAAATATGAGTCGTTAGTTAGATAACTATTGTGACGTACGTGTCCAAGTAATATTTGGCTACAAACTCATTTAAGTTTCTTACGGCTATACGAGAAAGAAGAAGACAAAATAGAAGTGTGTGGATGTGAAATTACGAACAAGGTTGTCAATTAATGTAGGACACGGCACCACTAAACTCTGACGATAGCAACTGGAAAACACGTAAGATTTCTAAAATGACAAATTATAGGAAATAGATTGGACCAGACCTAATAAAAGAACGTACTCGAATCAAAATATTTTGTGTGATATAATGTATATGAATTATTAGAAACATATTCAAAACTTAAAAAAAGAAAGTTAAGATAAATTTTTATAATACTACCTCTGTTATCATGCGTACATATATAAAGAAAAAAAATGCTTACATAAATATTCAAAAAATAATTAACTACATTAAATTTCACTATTTCTTTAAAATTTTTATTTTTGTTTAAAAATACATAATTTTATAATATTAAATAAAGTAAAAGTAGTTTAAAATTTGCTTATATTTGATGCAGAAAAAATGTGACTCTTTTTTTTTTCTTTATAAATGAGAAGAAGGTAATAAGAGTTTGACTTATATTTTTTTATAGACATTTAATAAAATTTTACATAATTGCCATAGTTGTGTATCGTTTTAGGCTTAATTGGACTATTAAATATTTTGTTACATTACTTTTGTAGTGCATAATATATATATATATATATATATATGAGTTCATCTTGAATATACTTTTTTATTTATTTTCTATAACGTATATTACAAAATTATTTTTTTTAAAAAAAAGTTAAACATGAGTGAATATCAATATTTGGTTCAAATGATAATGAGATTGGTTCCTTCCTATAATTTTCAAATTTAACATCCTGTGATGATTTAAAAAAAAAAATCTTATACGTGATGAAAAAATATATAATTTGAAAAAAGTTGAATTATTTAACTTAAAAAATAGATATTTTTATATATCATTTCTCCCACGGGATCATTGTGCTCACCTACTTTAGGTTATCAACCTTTCATAAAATAAAGAAAATCTCATTGTATGTCAGTGGGAGTAGCTTTTGCGGGACAGTCTCCTGTACGGAGAAATATGTTGTCTGATGACACGACATTAAACTTAAAAAGGTCGTAGGACCCTGTTAAAGAAATCTGTGGCAAATAAAGTCGTAGGATCTTATTGAAGAAATCTAGATCTATGATTATGTCTGATTATTATTATTTTTATTAGCGTCTGATGATTAATATTAGATAAATAAAACTGATAAAATAAATAATAATGGTTCGGTTCAGATAATAATTTATATTTTTATGATTATTTGACTTAATAATTTTTTATATGATACTTTTTATTAAAATTTAATAGTAAATTATATACAATTATAATTTATTATAAAAATAATTATTAAGATTACACATGATTTTTTTGGTAAAAATTTGATATATTTATTTTATTTATCTAAAATTAAAATAAAAGTTAAAAAATGATAATCCAACATAAACCTGTAATTTAAATAATCAGTTCAACAACAATCCATATCTAACTAATTTGATAAATTAAATGGTATAATATAAAACATTAAAATATTAAATTTCGATATATCAGTGGATCCGAAGCGATGGTAAAACCTTCCCTTTGTAAAACTTTCAGAATGTTAATGTCTGCTTATTAATAGAATTATGTTCCATAAAATTAATATTTTGAGTGCAGATATTTATTTGGGTACAGCGAAAAAATGAGTTCAATATTAAACATGGGAACTGACATGAAGCATGTGGTTGCAACAGGGTTGTACTTTTTCCACTTCGTCTGCTTCAGGGAAAGGAAAAGAAAAAGTAAAGGAAGGAATATAGAAAATTGTTGCAATAATATTTTTGAAAAGAGAAAGTGACAACAAATTAATAGAAATTTAACTTTACATTGATTAATTATAAACAATAAAAAACAAAATATTAAAATTGATTTTTTTATAAAGAACAAAACCTGGAATTTTAAATTATATAAAATATACAAACTTGTTTCGTAACACTCCATCTTTTTCTCTCTCTATATATATATTAATTTTAATTTTCGAGAAGAGACAAAAAATTCAACAACAAAATAATACAAATTTAATCTTGCATATATAATCATAAACAATAAAAAACAAATATTAAAATTGAATAAATAAATTTGTAAAGAATAAAACCTGAAATTTTAAATTACAAAGCATGTAAAAACTGATTTTGTAACATATCATATTTACTAATTTTGTTGTTTGAATAAAATGTTGTACTTGTCCTTTGCACAATTAAAGTTTTTTAGAAGAGAAAATTGTTATGGTTCCTTTCTTACTCAAACTATTAATATTAATTTCAATGATTTTGAGTCTAAGCATTTGTTTGTTTTAAACGATAGGCGAAAAAAACTCTGAAAGCTAAATAATTGAAAAATATAAGATAACTAAAAATAAAAACGAAAAAATTCTCTTCCATTTTTTTTAACTATGAAAAAAAATTACGAAAAATATGATATAGTGTTCATTAAATTAATTTTATTCATAATTCTTTATGCGATGGAATTTTTATTTATTTCAAATTAGAGGTTATATATATAGGTGTGCCTATATATTTATTTGTATATAGCTATGCCGAGTCATTTGTGTTTTATTGAATTTTTTTAAGACTTTATATCGTATTAAAAAAAATATAAGCAGTTAATAACTTTAGTTTATATTTTTATAATCAAAATTTATTTTTTTACAAAGATTTTGATTAGTTGAAAATAAGAAAAAAGGACAAAATATATATATATATATATATATATATATATATATATATATATATATATATATATATATATTGGTAAACTAATTTTTCTTTTAATTTAAATAACTTTAACTTTTTCTTACTTTTTATTTTTTTTCTAAATTCATCTTTAAATCTAAACAAACTTAAACTATAAAAAAATATAAGAAAAAATAATAGTAACATTGACCGTCAGAATAAACGATAATTCAAAAGAAAATATAAAAAATGATTTTGAAAATTGAAAAAAGAGAGTCACCATTAACTAGATTTCGAGTCAATTAAAGAAATAAGATGAAGGCAATTTTCAAAATATATATTTTTCAAAAGGAAACAAAAATACAGACAAAACCAAACATTTTTTTTTTATTTTTCGGGATCGACAAAGTTTTGACCTTACCCTTACATAATAAAAAATCAAGATTACCTAGTTTTTTTTATGAAAATATTTGTTTATGTTTCAATATTTTTTAATTTCAAAAATTTTACATTTTTAAAAATATTATATTTTTTAGAAATTTGACATCTTTGTATTTAAAAAAATTGATTTTTTAAAAAAAAAACAAATTTCGTATTAAACATCATTTAACGTGTACGTAATTTTTAAGCTATAAATATAATCAATTATATATATAATCATTCTTAATTTCCAAAAAGTATGAAACGGTTTTTTATATAGTAAAAGAAAGTGATATAGCGTATTCTTTTTATTTATCTTAGCAATATAAATATTCTAACAACAAATAACTTTTAAATGTATCAAAATAAATAAATACGAACACTCTCACTCATAATTATATAAATTGATTAACAAAACCTTTAAATATTGCGAGAAGAAAAAAAAATCATTTAATTTTAAGCTACAAATCTAATCAATTATATATATAATCAATCTTAATTTCCAAAAAGTATGAGACGACTTTTTCATATAGTAAAAAAATCTATAAGTTAAATGTTAAGAATTTAAGTGATATAGCGTACTCTTTTTATTTATCTTAACAATATGAATATTCTAACAACAAATGACTTTTAAATGTATCAAAATAAATAAATATAACAAATGACTTTTAAATGTATCAAAATAAATAAATATGAACACTCTCACACATAAATATTTAAAACATTTCAATATTGGGAGAAGAAAAAAAATCATTTGATTTTAGGATTTGAGTAAAAGGAAGGTGGACCAGCCACAAAGGTTGTCAAATTAATAAGTACAAAATTCATATTGATAAAAATAATAATACAAACCGTGGTACCTACATTATTAATAGTACTTCACCTAATTGTTAAATTGATATTATTTTGTAAATTTATTGCTTAACTATTTTACTTAAATTAAAAAACTAACAAATTTTTCAATTTTTACACATTTTTAAAATGTTAAATTTCTGACAAGATAGTAACATGTGAAAAGTAAAGATTAAAACGATATTATTTTGTTATTAATTTTAAAAAAATGATGTTATTTAAAAAAATGTCATTCTTTCCTTTTTTTCATATTTTGTAAACTAACCAAAAATAATTAGAAGAATAAAAAATATTATTTTATTATTTAAAAATGATTTTCTTCACTTTGTTGTTTTTATGATAAGTAATCTTTTATTAAAAATTTAATTAACTTTTAAAATGTATAAAATTAAAAAATTTAACACTAAAATATATTAAGAAATTTGAATGATAAAATTTATAAAATAATGACATTTGAATGGTAATTATGTTATTATTTTGCAGGTACCTTTTAAACAGCAAAGATGCAATGAAATTTGAGATACTTCATCTTACTTAAATGTTTATTTATAAAATAAACAGCAAAAAATAGATGAAAAGTTGATGTTATCCAAAAGAATAAAAATAATTTTCTAAATTTTAGCTACCTCACTGGGGTTGTCATCTACGTGCCAAATCAAAAACCTTATAGGAAAAGTTACATCTTAAATATGAAACTTGAAAAACTCAAGATACACTAATAATTTAATAATGATATGTCAAGTAATTAAATAGGTGTTCTAGATTCCAATTCATGTTCTAATGAGTAGCTAATGCACCAATAAATGGTTTCATACATTTTGTAAAAATGTTTTTATATACATTATTTATTTAATTATCAGTAAATACTAGACTTTCAACCATGATTCAAAAACAACCATAATTAAGAATGTTTTTATGAATATTAAAAAATCAGTTCCATAACTGATTGTAAGAAAGGATCGGTATTTGGAAAGTTTTTGGTGAAGGGAATAGGCTGTTTTTTCCCTCATGCTACCAAAGGTATCTTCTAGCCTTCTCTGTTTTGAATCTGAAAGATTAAGATTAAAAGGTGTGCAATGTAGAAAGAATACAAGAAGCTTATTTAGGAGAAAAAATAAAAAAGAATCACATAGTTCAGGTGCAGGGTACCACCGGATTGCAACATAGTCCCGGATAAGAGTAGGTAAAATCATCAGTCAGCAAAATGGTTAGAAGAATGATTTTGAAAGAGAAATAAATTTGATTGCATTTTCCAGATGAAAATCTTCAAAGGTAGAAGCAGAACAGAAATAATAAGTACATCAATTTCCAAGAATACTTACTGTCCACAATATAGCCGATGCACTTTCATCCAATGAAAGTTGAGCAAGTCCAAAATCACATATTTTTAGTCCGTCATCAGCTCTATTCCATGTCATTGTAAGAGATCGGTTGGCTCTAGCAACAACAATGTCTTTTAGAGTTGTTCTTTGATCGCTCTTGTCTTTTAGAGTTGTTCTTTAATCGCTCTTGATGTTGCTCCTTTTTTAGTGTTCCAAATTTAAGGTTAGAGTGTACAAGAATATAAATTAGAGTTTAGAAGTACCTTGCAAGGTGACTGAGCCTGTATTTATAGGCGTAGTAGTGGACTTAATGAGCTTGGGCCCATTCTTTTCTGTCATGGTAACAGAATAATAATGGACAGAATAATAACGGATAGAATAATAACAGACATAATAATAATGGAAATTAATTACAAGATATTCAATTACGCTTTTGCATTTACTCAGACAATGACGACGCATGCACTACTCCTCTATTGATGCATGAACACCAAACCCTCCATTTTTGCCCTCATCAAGGAGTTTGAAAAGCTCTCGCAGGTCTCACCACATTCGCAACCTCTTAAGATCATCTTTTCCATGGCAGCGCCTCTAGCCTCCTCGTCGTCGGCGCCACGGTCACGCCCCGCGGCCGTCGATTCTGCCACCGCCACCACCTGTTGCCGGTACGGGTGACGCATTGCTGCACCGCCTAGTGGAGCGTGGCGAATCTGGCTCCCTTGCCATGTTCGATGTCGTCGTGCACTTCCGTTGCACCCCACCATACCATCACCACCACAAGGCCTTCTAACCGTGGTCACACCCCTGTCAACGAGCCAGCCTGCCATGCCGCAACTCCCGCCGTCGGCAGCATCTCATTACCCTCTCCCCAATCCTCCAAGAACCATAATCTCTTTCTCTTTAAACCACTATTGTTGTTGTCGGAGGCCATGGGGTTATAGCCACCTCGTCGACCTCCTCTGTGACACCCACCTTGACGGTGGCAGCTGCATTGCACCGCACATGCCCCTTGCACCTGCACCTTCGTCGCGGGACTCGCACCTAGGCTGCAAGGATGGGTTCAACCCTAAAATGCCTTTCTCCGTCAATCATGCCATGCACCATGACGCCACCGACCGCCACTACCTTGAAGTGGAGGCCAAAGCCATGACCTTCCTCTCTCTCCACCGCCACTGCACCTACTACGTATAGCAAGTGGATCCTCCAGCACCTCTTAGTTGCACCACGCCTGCACACTACACAATGCACGTCCTGCCATGTACCTTCCACAGTGCTTCATGTGCTGCCAATACACCAGCCACCACCATTGCCATGCACCTCCAGTGCACCCCGGGCAGCAGTTCCACCTCCACAACGCCTAACCGATACCATGCAACTCCACCGTATCCCGCTGCCCCAAGGTCTATGGTATTGTCTTTCAGCACGTTAGTTACAAGTTCTTAAACGTGATGGCTTGCAGGTTTAAAGAGTGAACCTCTGGAGTGCTGGCTGCATTTTTGATGAATTGTTGGCTGACAAGCCTATTATGCCTGGTTGAACCAAGGGAGTAGTTCTCAAGCATAAAGATTAGACAGTTTTTCAAAGCTGTTCGAGAACACAAATTGATGTAGATTCTATTGCTTCAGCAGCGTGTTCCACTGCACTATCAGTTTTTTGAATTAAACTGGATGAAGGGACGAGAAGGCCTACTGTAGTGCAAAGAGCTTAATCCATCGAAGTCGCATGGATCAATTTTAATTTAGATTGGACAAGCCAACATTTTGCAAGCCACGGCGCAAGCTCAATATACCTTAGATATGTCCTCTTACTTTGATGTTCCCACTTGGGTGACAAGCTGATTACTACTTTGATACTGTTGATCTAAAATTTTCTCTCGGAAAGGGAGGAATTACTCTCTTCTATCTCTAGCACTCAGATGAGATAGGTGACAACCTTTATAAGGAGTTACGTTACATCCGCCTATCCAACAAATCTTACATGGGGCAGCACTGCTCAGATTAATTTTTCTAATCTTTTTATTTTTGAAATATGACTTATTTTAATTAACTGTTGGAGGCTTGTTATTATAATACATTTATTCTGTCAAAACCTTTCCAGTATCTTTTTAATTTGGTTTTGACAGGGAACTGATGGGCTATCTCTCGATGAAACCTCCATTTGCGATCATTATGACCGAAACGTGCTCCAGCTTAAGGTACTCTTGGCCATTCGCGATCATTACGGCCGATCGAAAGGTGGCCCCAGCTTAAGGTACTCTTGGCTTACCATGAGGCCTCCACTTGCAATCATTACAACTTCAAGTACTATTGGCTTACCATGAGACCTCCATTCGCGATCATTACGGCCAACCAAAAGGTGGCTCCAGCTTCAGGTACTCTTGGCTTACCATGAGACCTCCATCCGCGATCATTACACTGAGAGGTGTATAAACATCTTTGCGCCACATCGAGAGGTGTATAAACATCTTAGCGCCACACCGAGAGGTGTATAAACATCTCAGCTTCTCAGCTCATCAGAGCCTCATTCTCAGCTCATCAGAGCCTCATTCTCAGCTCATCAGAGCCTCATTCTCAGCTCATCAGAGCCTCATTCTCAGCTCATCAGAGCCTCATTCTCAGCTCATCAGAGCCTCATTCTCAGCTTATCTCAGCTTCTATCAGTTTATCTGTTTATATCAGCTTCTCGGCATTTTAGTTTTACACCCACAGACCGTGAGGTGTATTATTACAACTTTTAACAATTCAGATGAAGGGAGTTGTCACATCACACTCGAAAATGGGACTCACGCAAATCAAGAAAAGGCGCGTGTAAATCCACCTTTATCACATGTTTTAGACGGAGAGCGCAACAAAGCTAATCATTACCTACTCAATACTAAATCCTCTTCGGTCGTTACTCGCCCTCGAGGACTTGGGGGGCCTATGTACTATAGGGTTGACCGATAACTAATGACCGATCGATAAGTAATCTTAATTAACTACGCCTTACATATAAGGCGAGGGTATCCGAGTAAATGCAAAAGTGTAATTGAATATCTTGTAATTAATTCCCGTTATTATTATGTCTGTTATTATTCCGTTCGTTATTATTCTGTCCGTTATTATTCTGTCCGTTATTATTCTGTCCGTTATTATTCTGTCCGTTATTATTCTGTTACCAAATCATGACAGAAAAGAATGGGTCCAAGCTCATTAAGCTCACTACTACGCCTATAAATACAGGCTCAGTCACCTTAAGCAAGGTACTTCTAAATTCTGATTTATATCCCTGCACACTCTAACCTCAAACTGACTTAATAACAGTCCAAAAGCAAAAGTCTGTAATATAGTCCATTGTCTTCCATCATGAACTACAAGGTCAATACCTCATTAAGCAAATTTTGTTTACATAAACCATAAAGTGTATATTGAGACAGTAGCCTCGAATCAAAAGATCTTGAAAAGTCTACCCACCTTACAGTTCCATCAACAAGTACTATGCAAGCGCACATGTTGATTTGAATTCTCGTGTCATTTTCCTGAATAATTCAATTGTAATGCCTACATAATTCAATTGCATAGAATATCCAATACCGAAATATGTAAGTGATTATATCTGATTGTTGATTTCTATCATGCATCTCTTCAACCAGAGCCAAAATATAAGAGATTCTCCAAGATTTGCATAAACCATCAACAAGAGAATGTGGTAAGTCACTATATCAAGAACCACATTCCACATGCATATTTCCTGAAAGAGATTCATAGCCTCATCTATCGTTCTACCCTTCCATAATCCATTAATCATGATATTATAACTGTAAACATTGTTTACTCCCATTTGAGTCATACCATTGAATACATATTTACATTTTTAACTTCGTTAATTAAGTAACACCCATCAGAGTCATACCATTATCTTTCCTTCTTTACACAAGGCATCAATCAGTATAGTAGGTATAACATCTGGAGAAATACCATTTCAGAATACAAATTATAAGTTTCATTTACAAGTTTACCCTTCAATAGAGATTGGGTTGTAATTACCACATCAGACATGGTTGATCACCCTTCAACTATTCTGAGCAAGGAGCTCTGGTTTCTCCTATTTTGCACAACCCATTGATCAATATCTCGTAATTTACTTAGTCAAGCCCAAATATTTGTTCTACCACATGAAAGTTGAGTGCTTTATTGACCTCTGATGGCTATAATTAAGGTAATGGCATTTGGGTGATAATTGAGTTCGAGAAATGAGAAAAAAAAAAAAAAAACATTTGACCTAAGGTGGGATCGATATACGTAAAGAAAAAAAAACACAACACCTAACTCCTATTGTACGATTAATCCTACGTCATGATCAATGGACTATGTAAGAGTAAAAGATTGGACGAGACTATGAATCTGCGCCAGAAAATGCCTGGGAAAAAATATGGTTCGTGATAAAGTGACTTTACCCCTCTTATTGATGGTTTGTGCAAAACTGGAAAAACCTCTTTTGGAGTCTGATGAAGGAGGAGAAGCAATGCAATGGCCGCAGAGTTCCGTTGCGGCGCAGAGAAAACCCTAAATTTTCTCATCTCTGTATCTGCTATTTGATCAGTGAGTTGTGGTAACGTGTGCCTGTAAGTAACCTTATATAATAACAACTCCTTCGATATTGCATAGTCACTGGAAAATTCTCTACTATATGTAAATATTGTTTTGATACACATATTTTTTTTATGTTATATTTTAGTTTTGTAATTATTATTATTATTATTATTATACAAACTTTTTTATAATCGTCATATCATGACATCTTCCAACATAATTTCACATTATAAACTATCTACACTTTATTATTTAACCAGCCGTATTATTATTTTTTAAATATAAAGACGTGAAATTCTCTTTTTCACTAATATTATATAATTAATATTGTATAATGGGTGTTGTTTTTTTTTTTTTT
>Ga0209489_107098_pt1 | contig 17139 bp, 7 predicted proteins | sample SiratrowhiteBW_FD_187527 | JGI IMG/M metagenome (GOLD analysis project Ga0209489, IMG submission 187527) | Root nodule microbial communities of legume samples collected from California, USA - Siratro white BW (SPAdes) (version 2) | ecosystem: Host-associated > Plants > Roots > Nodule | place: USA... | reverse complement strand
GATATTCTTTATATTTTATATATATATATATATATATATATATATATATATATATATATATAATTCTTTCCTGATGAAAAAAAATATATAAGAGGTTCAAATTTAACATATTCATTGATGTCATAATAATATAAAGGAAAGAAAAATGGTTTAGGAAAATAGGTGGAAATGTTTAACTATTTATAAAGTAAGAATAATAAAAAAATAATTTTTTTATGAAAAAGTTATGTAATTTAATAGAAAATAAAGAAAAATATAGAAATATATAAAAATAGATAAGGAAAAAGATAGAAATAAATAAAAATAATATAGAAGTTATATCAATTTTTAAAACATTTTCCTCTCTTATTCTCCTCCAAACACTCTATTCTCATATTTATTCCCTCTCATCTTCACAATCAAATAAGTCATAAGTAAAATCAAAGTTTTATATATCACTTAAACCCAACCACCTTCTCTTGCATTTTCTTTTTAATATTGCATGAGTTAATATTTCATTATTATTTGGGGGCCACATAATATATGTTAATGGGATGTCGTACATACACTATTAGTATAAAATTGATGAAAATAAATAATAAATGTTTGAAAATCCAAACTAATATTATTTATTGTGAAAAAAAACTATATGCTTATAATTTTCCATTTCTTCATTTATTTTATGTTGAAGATTTCATGGGTATAACTTATGCCTTCAAAAGTACTATAGAAAGAAATTTCTGAAGTAAGACAACAGAATGCTTCAGCAAAGAATTTGTTTGGTGGAAAAAAAAAATACTTTCTAACTCTGAAAATTTGTTTTTAATTTTAGTATATTAAATAGTTAACAGGTTTATTTAAATCTCAAATAAATGTACACAAGAAAAAATAATAAAAACATGAAGAAAAGTTTACAATTTAAATTTTCTGTTAATGCATTGATAGTATATGGGTCAACGTAAGTTAAAGTGGTCACAACAATCATCTCTGTTGGTTAGTCAAAGTCGTGACAATAACCTAGTTAAAGTCGTCGCAATTATTAAATTTATACAGCAAATCACTTTCACACCGAGTTTACGTGGAATTTACTGTGTGTAAAGGAATTAATTATAAAATCATGCTTTTCACGATCATGTAAAAAATAATAACAATTCATGCACATTTTGCAGATGACTGTGACTGTAGCAACCACTTCAGTATAAGTAAAAGACTGGTTGGTGACAATCTAGCATATACTACATAGTTTAACATACATCCATTAGGTAAACAAAACCCCACATGGCCTCTCTGTCGATCTTCAATTCTGAATCTGATGAAGATTCTTGGGTCATCCAAATCAACCAGTTGGTGAGTGAAACCAACCTCTCAATCTTGAACAGAATGCCTGTTTGCATATACCAAGTTCCAAAATCTTTGAGTTGTGCCAAGCCAGAAGCCTTTGCCCCACAACTTATAGCCATTGGTCCTTATAACCACTTTTGTCCCCAGCTCTATCCCATGGAAAGGTTCAAGATTTTTGCTGCCAAAAGGGTCCTTGACCACTTCAATAAACTTGACCTCAAACAACTAGTTGAGAAACTCCGCAACACAGGACCCTTCATCCGTGCTTGCTACCACAAATACTTGGACCTCAAGGAAGATACACTCTTGTACACCATGGCTATTGACGGTTTATTCTTGTTGGATTTCTTCCACAATTATCTGAATGAGGAAGTATCTGGTTCTTTCATGACAGGACTAGAAAACCAAGTTCAGATAAGTGGCGTGAAGCTAACCAAGGATGCCATCATAAGGGACATGATCATGGTGGAGAGCCAAATTCCAACCTATATCTTGCTCAGGATCTTGGTGCTTGAAAGCTCCAAACCTGATGATTCAGTTCGAGAGTACTTGGGTTCGATGCTCTTGTCATTCTGTGAGAAACACTCTCCACTCATGTTAACTCACACCCCCACATGTTCTGAGGCTGTCTCTAAGCACTACCATGTCTTGGATCTCATGTACCATTTGGTGGTCTCTGAGCAAGAAAAGTTAGAGACACTAACACTTGAGATCGAAGGTTTGTGCAAGACCTACAGTAACTGCTCTAACACTGCTACAAGCAGCTCAAATTCTGAAGGCATAGTCTTGTTCTTAAACAAAATTAAAGCCCCGTTAACATGGATGCTTGGCACTCTCAAAAAGCTGAAGGATATGAACATTCCTCTTCCCCAACAGATTAAACGACCCCTAGATGCCATACTCAAAGTGTCAAACGTGCAAAAATTTTCATCAGATGCGCCACCTATTCAAACAGAAGCTCCTGTGGTTGTCACCATCCCTTCTGTGCGTGAGCTTCATTCAGTTGGGGTACGTTTTCAACCCTCAGAAGGTGGCATCATCGGAATTGAATTTGACGACAAAGAGGGCATATTTTACCTTCCTGTGCTCAAATTGGATGTCAACTCCGAAGTGATAATGAGAAACCTCGTAGCTCACGAGGGCTTGACCAAACCAGATTTTCTTATCTTCACAAGGTACACTGAACTGATGCGGGCAATCATAGACACTGTGAAGGATGTGAAGCTTCTAAAAGTTGAAGGGATCATAGAGTCAAGTAGTTCTCTGAGTGTAGAAGAAACTGTGGAACTATTCAATGGAATGAGCAAATCCATTGGACCTACCAAGACTGAGAAGTTGGATGAGACCATTAAGAAAGTAAACAAGTACTTTCGTGATAAGAAGAAGGCCAATGCCTACAGAAACTTGGCCCATTACGTGTACTCTTCATGGAGACTGTTGACATTTCTTTCCACCTTAGCGCTCTTAGCAATGACGGCTCTTCAAACGTTTTGCACTGCTTATGATTGTCCAAGTTATTTTAGACACAGATAATTGTTCCATTTAGAGATTTATGTCAAAATATCACTTCGAATGTGTACTTTTAGTCATTTAGGTTAAAAGACTTATGGTGAATGTTTAGATGGTGTTTAATTTGTAATAGCATGTGCATGATGTTATTCAACATAAAATAATGTCTACAATTTATTTAAAGATATACTTTTCTTTTCCACCAATAGCTGAGCAAAGAAAACGAAAGAAGTAGCTGTAACATTAGACACGTTGCTATAAGTTTCGTCATTTGGATTACTTGAAAAGTTAGCATTCAGAAGTCTTTCTTATCTTTCCTTACAATAATAAATATGATGATGATAATGATTTTGTCGCTTCTTATTGATTGATTTTTTAAAATTTAATTTTTTCTTCTTCAGTTTTCGTTTTGATTTTTGCAGAGATAGTTTAAAAATAGACTGGTTTTTTTTAGTTTCATTTTATTTACCATTAGTTTTCATTTGGATTTTTGTACAGATTGTTTAAATCTTTAAGAGTGTACCTTTAATTAGTTTTTTGGAAACTTTTTTTTCTTTGCACGATTTTCGACTTTGTTATCACATGCTCTTTAGTGACATGTGATAGATAAAAAAATTTAATGCGCACGCATACCACCTGCTGATAAAAAATAAATAAATACGCGTACCACTGAGTTATATACAGGAAATGTTCACTTGTATGATTTTCTAGCATTTTGTTCATGGTATCTGTTGGAATATAAAAAACCAAATCTCTAAAATTATACTTAGCATGTTCTAGAAAGACATTTCAGATACGGTTAATAGAAAATTCTCTTTTACAGTATAATTATAGAGTGATATGTAGAGACATCAAAATATTTAAGTAGGTTAGTCTTTATGAAGAAAATTTTAGAAAAATTTATGAAGATTCTTTAGTAACCATTAGATTAAATATGTCTTAACAAAATTTTAACCATTACTTCATGAGAGGGATAGGAAGGAGGAAGATATAGATCACGATCAGTAATGAAGGTTCTTACTATTAATATCAGGAGTATGGAGGGAGATAATAAGTGGAAGTATCTCTGAGAGTTATTAAATAAAGAAAAACCTTGTGTTATGTGTCTGTAGGAGATCAAATTACAAAAGATTTTAGAGTCTAGACACTATACTCTATGGGGTAAAAATGATGTGAGCTTGTGAATGTTGCTATCATGTGTATCTAGCACTTGGTCAAGAAAGATTCTTATTACGTGCAAAGCATGGATTTTTCCAGCTTCTTGTATATATCTCACAAGTTTCATTAAGTGAGTTCCTTTCCAAACGGCTAGTTGGTCCCCTATGCCAATAATGCCAATAATAGCATGTCTTTAGCAGTGTTTGTATGTACTCATTTTACAATTTTTGTCATATTTTCTTTATGTTTCTTTATTCAAGTTTCCCGATTGAGAAAATACCATTTCTGTTTCTTTTTTGTGGTCCACATATTCCTCCCAAAAGAAGCCTTTTCATCCTTACAGACAAGAAAAACAAAGAAAGGAGTCTGCGTAGCTAGTGTCGTCATCGCCACTACCTTCAGATATTTTTAGACGCCAATCTGGATATCTTGAGAAATTGCTCACAATCAAAGCAAAGGTAAATTTTACATTTACAAATTACGTTACTAGCCACAATACATATATCAGTTCCTCATGAAAATTCATGTAGATGTAAAGCACAGTAAGTACTATGTATATCTACATGTGCCAAGTTAACAAATTTCTGCAGAAAGTTCTGCTTGGTGTGTAGCAGTACTGCAGTTGTTCACTTAAAATTTATGAAGGTTGAATCAAATACTTCTTTTACTACTTTAATTTTTATAATAAATACATTCTTTTTATGATAAAAAAAACAAATTAAGTTACTCTCCATATTAAGTTTAACGTTTATAATAAACTGATATATTGTATATTTTAAAGGAACTGTCATATTTTGACCATCCATTAAATAAAAAAGAATACCACTTGATAATTCAAAATAGCAATATTGTAATTATATTTCCTTCTGCTTTTTAACTTAAAATTTTAGTGTACATTATTATATTGTTAAAATAGGTTGTCAAGTGGTATATATTTTTGGAAGAGTGTGAAAGTATTATTTTCCATTTTAAAGGCTAACATCAAAAGAGTGATATTTAAAGTAATATTTAACTGGCCCAAAAGTTTATTTAATTACCATAACGTTTTGTTTAACCTCAACACATTTTTTTTATGAATCAACTTTGTCAACCTAATTAAAACAATTATGAGTTTGTTCAGTCTACTTCTAACCCTAGTTCAGGGTTTCAGTTGTATAATAACATCCTCTCTAAGGATTGCAATGACGAAAAACTCAGACATTAACAGGAGTGTAAGAAAGAAAGTATAAATCATATAATTGATGGTTTCAGTTGGATAACTCATCAAACAGACATTAATTATAACATCCTGTGGAGTTATAACTTAAGCTGTACTTTATATTTACAGAAACATTATCCACTCGAAACTATACAACGCACTCACAAAAGTAGAAACGATATGAAAACCTCATTCGGGTTTAAAATGACTATGACAATCATAAGCCGCGCAAAACGTTTCAATAGCCGTCATGGCCAAGAGAACAACGGTGGCAAGAACTGTAAAGAACTTCCATGATCTGTACACGTAATCTTTTGAGACCCTTAAGAGGTTCATCCTCCTCTTATCATGGTAGTACTTGTTCACTTTCTTAATGTTCTCATCTAATTTCTGGGTCTTGGTGGGTCCAATGGATTTGCTCATTCCATTGAATAGTTCCTCACTCTCTTCTACACTGAGAGAGCTACTTGACTCTATGATCCCTGCCTTCCTCAGCAGCTTCACATCCTCCACAGTGTCTACGATTCCCCTCATCAGTTCTGTGTACCTTGTGAAGATCAGAAAATCTGGTTTGGTCAATGCCTCATAAGCCACAAGATTTCTCATTATCACTTCAGAGTTCACATCCAATTTGAGCACAGGGAGGTAAAATATACCCATCTCTTCGTCAAATTCAATGGCCATGTTGCCACGTTCCAAGGGTCGGAAATGGACCCCAACTGAATGAAGCTCGCGCACACAAGGGATGTTGACAACCGCAGGAACTTCTTCTTCAGAAAGTTCTGGATGTGATGAAAATTTTTCAAGTTGAGATGACACTTTTAGCACCGGATCTAGGTGTCTTTTAATGGGTTTCACAAGAGGAATATTCACGTCCTTCAGCTTTTTTAGAGAGTCCATTGTCCATATTAATGCCCCTTTAACTTTCTTAAAGGAAATTGCTATGGCTTCAGAATTTGAGCTTTTCTTGAGTACAGAAGTACCTGTGGTAGAGTCAATATTACCACGAAAATTATTAGCTACGTTGTCCAACATCACTATGTCTCCATCATTCTCGCAAATATTTACAAGAAAAAAAACACTAATGTTATGTGAAGATTAATAGAGAGCATAAGTTTGAATCATATTATAACTTGTTTATTATCAGAGTTTACACATACCTTCGCTTTGATCAGGTATCGCTATTTCAGACTTTTCAGCATGAGAGACCACCAAATGGTACATGAGATCCAAGACATGGCAATGCTTTGATACAGCTTCAGAACATGTGAGGGTGTGAGTTAACTTAAGTGGAGAGTGTTGACAACAGAATGACAAGAGCATTGAACCCAAATACTCTTGAACTGAATGAGCAGGTTCGGAGCTTTCAAACACCAAGATCTTCAACAACGAGTAGGTTGGAATTTGGTTCTCCACCATGAGGATGTCCCTTATGACGGCGTCCTTGGTTAGTTTCACACCACGTAAGTGAACTCGATCTTCTAGTCCCATCATGAAAGAGCCAGAAAATTTCTCACTGAGATAGTTGTGGAAGAAATTCAACAAGAACAAAGCATCAATGGCCATGGCGTATAACAAGGTTTCGTCCTTGAGGTCCAAGTATTTGTGGTAACTAGCACGGATGAAGGTTGCTGTGTCGCGGAATTCTTCAACTACTTGTTTGAGGTCATGTTTTTGGAAGTGGTCTAGGACCGCTTTGGCAGCAAAAACTTTGAACCTTTCCAAGGGATAGAGCTCAGGGCGAAAGTGAGTGTACGGACCAATGGCTATAAATTGTGGAGCAAAGGCTTCTGGCTTGGCTGAGCTCAAAGATTTGGGAACTTGGAATATGCAAACAGGTATCTTTTTCAAGATTGAGTGGTTGGTTTCACTAGCCATTTCGTTGATTTGGATGACCCAATGGTCTTCATCGGATTCTGAATTCAAGATTGATAGAGAGGCCATCTGGGATTTTTTGCCAGATGAATACGCTGCATGCAATATCTTGTTAGTGTGTATCACAATTGATTAATTCTTCTTGGCTTTTTGACACAAAAAACTTTGGTTTGTTTATATAGTTTCTTAAATGTCTATCATATCACTATTTAAATATTAGATGTTAGAGACAAATATATCGGTAATATGTAACTAACTGTCTCGTTTTAATGACACATTATGCAACAGACCATATTCTTGTCTCAACAAAAATGTCACATCTTTTTTAACTTAGTTGTCACAACTAAGTTTTTTAAGTATGTTTTTCTATCATTTTATTGGTGATTCATGTCCTTACTTTAATTTTGTCATTTTAAAAATTTCCTCACAATCCATTATTAATGACAATTATGTTCATTTGCTCCCAAATACATTTGAGAAAAACAACCCGTATTATCTTCGAGACTAAATTTGCTTTGTTATTTAAACCAGATATACAAAATTGATCAAAATGTTGTTTGGTTTGGTTATGATGGGCTGATATAATTCTTGACCATTTATTAAATGAGTTCCATACATGATTAGCCACTAAACATTCAAAAAATATATGTCGTACTGATTTTTCAGTTGCAGCACACATAACACAAAGCGTTTGATATGTGTATTCTTTTTTAAGTCTTAGATTATCTTCTATGACCATTTCATTCATCCGCACTTTCCATACAAATTACAGTGCATTTGGTATTGCTTGTACTTTCCAAATTGAACTGAGGAATTAGTTATTTTGTTTGTTTTGATATTTAATTAAGTTAGAGACTAATTTATAATTTAATGATATTGGTCATTAAAATCTTGGTAGCTAAAAGTAGATATCAATTATTTTGACTTAATTGGTCACTAAATTCAATCATTATTTTTATTTTATAGTTATTTAGCAATCAAAATTTAGTTTGGTAATTATTTTAGTTACAATTAGCAACCATTTCATTTGATAATTAAAAATTAATTTTTAAATAGCTTTTTTCTTATAGTGGTTCTCATGACCGATTTGATATAACTTATAAAAAAATAATTTTTTTCTTGAATTTCCATTGTAAATATTCTTAAATAGGTAAAAGGTAAGTACATAATTATATAATTGAGGATGTTCGCATATATCTCCGTATGATTTTGTTTAAGGAAAAAACGAATGAATAGATAATTTTAATTTCAATTAAATTAAATGCTTCTTTAATTTTACCCAATGTTAAACAACTTATTGTCACACACCCTGTCATATACTCACACAAAGGACAAAATTTCATTTTGGATTATGCCACTTATATTGGACCACAAAGTAAACAGTAATTAATTGAGCTTTTTCAAAAATAATTGTACCTATAATATGAACTATTCACGTGGATGTATTTGTGTACATACATTTTGAATAAGAAATAAATATCTATAGATATTTCGTTTGCACATAACAAGGGCCATGAAATTAAACTAAACTAAACATTATGTATAATTGTCCATTTTGCGTAATCTTAGATCTAAAATGAATACTTGCGTTCACCAAATTTACCATGCATAATATATAATTATTGTGTGCATGGCTACAACTAGATTATTGTCCATAATTTGACAAATTATACTAGCCTTTTGAATTTAAAATGAAAACCAAACATTTTTATTTCAAGTTTAAAATCAAAATCTGCTAGATTCTACTTCGATGCTTGCGTTTCAAACGTGAAAAATGTTCAATTCACTTAATTCACAGGAATTCAATTAATATATTATTTGAATTTTATTTCAATACTACTATGGGGGTCCAAAATAAAGAATGCGTAATTAATGAAAATTGATGCATACCTACCAACCATGGGTACTTGCTCTAATGATTTATTTCACATAGCATAATCTGAAAATGTAATTTGATATAATTATGAATTTCGTGTAATTTGCAATATATATTTAAATTGTGTAATTTACAATATATTTTTAATTTCAGAAATATATTTTAAAGTATACAATTTAAAATATATATTTTTTAAATTTATAAATTATTTCATATTACATAAATCTATAAATATATTTTAAATTATATAATGTAAAAATGTAATTGTAAATTTTGAATTATATAATTTATAATATATTTTTTGAATTTTGAAATTTAAAGTACAGGTAAAAATAAGTTCTGAATTACAAAATTTAAGAATGTATGACATCTTGTACTTTTAATAAGTTCTGAATTACAAAATTTAAGAATGTATGACATCTTGTACTTTTAATAATTGTAAGTGGTACATTTCAACGACTTACTCAATTATTGATGAATTTTAATTAATTATTACCATTACTTTTTATATTCAATAATTCATGAGTTTTAATTTATTATTACTATTACTTTTTTATGCTATTCAATAATTGGTATGGAAAAACTTGGGGTAACAAGAAAAAGTTAAATTACCGACAGAATTTTATCGAAAGAATTTTTTTCGTCGGTAAAATATTATTATCGACAGTTTTATCGACGAATAACATCTATTATTAAATTTATCGACAAATTTACCGACAAATTTATTTTATATTCGTCAGTAATTACCGACGAACTCAAAAATTCATCGATAAATTTACATATAATCAATTTATCGACAAATTTTGAGTATTTTTGATGAATTTGTCTCTTCGGTATTTTTCTTTTAGTGTCTCTTGTTAGTTTTGTCTTTTTGTGTAGAAAATAATATTATCTTATAAGTATTTGGTGTAATTCTACTTTTTTGTATCAATGAATGTATAATTTTAAAGGTATTGATAGTAGATAAGTTATTTTATAATAAGATTGAAGGACTTTTAAAATGTTTTTATTAATTTATTCTTTATTATTAAGAAAAAATTAATATTAAAAATTAAGTTTTAGTGAGTCTCATATAATAATTAATATTATAATTGACTAAGAAAAGGTTAAAATGAAATAATATATATATATATTAGTTTTATACAAGGATATTTTAATAATTAATAAAAATTATACACAATAATATATTTTTGTTTTAGAAATAACATTGAATACTGAAGAATATATGTTTTGTTATGTGAGGAATCCAAGTTTAAACTTTTCTCTAATTTACTTACTTAAAAAAAGTGAAAATTCTTAGTTGTTATGAGTATTTGCATTCATATATCTTCAATTTTTTCACAAGTTAAACTTTAATTTTGATATAAATTTCTATAAAAAGTATTGATTTTTTATCACAATTTTTCATTACAATTAATTTTCACCGGAGATATTGTTTTTTCTTTGTACTAAGTGATTACTTTCTCTATTAATGCAAATTTTCTTTTATTTGAAGCACAAAATTTAAGTGCGAGTTTATTCATTTCACGACAGTTAAAAAATCTGTCACAGCCGTTTCTAACGGTTTCAAATTGAACTTTATATGAAATATTTAACAACGAATAATTTCCGTCACAAACACCACTCTAATAAATCTCTCAATCTTTAGTGATTTTATTTTAAAGAAAATACATTTTTATCACAGATACTTTATATTTAATAAATTTGTTACATTGATTAGGAAGCTAAAACTCAATTTAATTAAACAATAACAAAAATCTTAAGAAAGTCTACTTTATTTTTAAGTCTTTTGATGTAAAACAAAATGCAATTAATCTGATCATTGGGCTCTTTATTAATCTTGTGTGGATAAGCTAGTGGAAGACAAAGATTCCAAGCCTTCACTTTCATCCCTCTTAATCAGATTATAAACATGAAACAAACTTTTATTAATTCGAAATACAATTTAATGTGATTTTTTTTTTTTTACTTTTAAAACTTTTGCTATTTTTGGAATTTTGTTAATTTTGCTATTTCCAGACCTTCGGAATAATTGTAACACATTCAAATCAATAACTTCATGATAAGGTGGTCCACAGATGTATGCAATTAATGTGAAAGTTACTTGCCTAACTAATTTGAACAAATGGAAGCCGGAAAAGTTTCACTCTATTAAGAAATCTTCATTCCAGAGTCATACATGGCTATAATACATTTAAAAATTTGGGTTTTATATAATCGTTTTAAGAAAGGTGATATGACATAATAAAAACAATATGTTATACTCTTAAAAATATCTATTTCTACCGTTAACTAAATAAAATATTTATTAGAAGGTCAATCTTATAAAAATACTTACATTAGTTTCAAAAAGATAATAGAAGAACTATCATATAATATTCATATAACCATAAATAATTCATTATTAATATTTAATATTGTTCATTTATTAAAATTTACATTGATTTTAGATCTCACGTATATATCACCAGATAATTTTTATATTTGTTTTTAAATTAATATACACGCCAGAAATGATACCATGATTATGACCAAAATCAAGATAGTATGTTTCTCTAGAAACCAATTTGGAGATGATTTGAAGATTTATTATACTAAAAAATTGTAAATTACATATAGAAGAAATTCGAATGTAATATTCAAAATTGGTATGGGAGAATAGAGTTTTCTTATTGAGACTGGTACTTTAACCTTAGGCTGTGTTTAATGTATATTAAATGAGACATGTAAAGTATTAATGTTGTATTCAAATCAAATCTTATATGTGTGTTTTAATATGTATTAGGCTTAATGTCTAGATATCTTTTATTATTATGATTTTTCATATCAAATGTGGTTGAGTTTGATTCAAGTTTAATGTATTTCTCTGGCTTGTTTAACACTTGTCAATAGAGTTGTTTATGGTTCTGGTTTTCAAATACTATTTGAAGAAGCTTTTAAATATATTCATGATGCATGATGTAAATCTCAAATAGTTGGAGTGTGTCAAGACACAACAGCCTTCGGTTGAGTTTGGAGTTTTGTTTTTTCTGGTGCTGACTATATAAGAATTTAAAGTAGGAGGTAGATCAGGAATGTCATCCATGTTTTATGTGTTTGAGATAGACCATAGCTTATGTGTTTGGGTCGTTTATTTTGTATAAAAGTTGGAGCCCACCTTAAGTGTTTCTATTTATATAATTTATTATTATGGCTGATAAAAAATTCATATACAATTCATCATTATCAACTAATTATATGTGAAAAATAAATCATATGTAAATGTGGCATAGATACATTACATATGAAATTTTTTTTTTATGTAATCCGTAGATAATGACTAGGTGCATTACATATGAAAACATCGTCTTTATGTAATTCTTTTGTAAGTAATTCATACATAAATTCGTATTTCAGTCATCTGTAGGTAATTATTTTTTTTAATAAAAAATATTTTGTATATAATCTAATATCAGGTGGAAGTAATATTAAGTGTTTGTACTTCACTATAAGAAAAATTACATTTATCTATACTAAAAAATCGTAAGTAATTGACAAAATCCATAGGTAATCCAAAATTACTTACAAATTACCGACGACCCAAATATTCTCGTAAGTATGTGTTTCGCACACTTAAATGCTTTTTGTTAACCTATAAACGTAATAAACATTAATGTTTGTATTATAACTAACGTATAAGACAAAATATATTTTTCTAAATTTGAAAGATACATATTTAATCCTTGAACCATTGGAGAAAATGTAGATGTATACGAGTTGACACATTTGATTCATGTATTTGTTGAGATTGCAAGAATGAACTATAAATATATTTTCCATATTCATTGTCATAAAGAAACATACAACATTTCACACAAAAATCCATCTTCTTAACATCTAATCCCAACTTTGACACTAACATCAAGCAAGAATGATCATGAAAGGAAGCTATAATTTCTGAAAGATGAGCTCAAACGAGCCACGTCTGGCTTAAGCTAAAATTCATTAACGCTCAAATGAGCCACGTCTGGCTTAAGCTAAAATTCATTAACGCGTTAACCTAGAACGCGTTAGTCAGAGGTATTAATACGAGAGAGATATTGTTAGGAAAAGGTGGTGACTGTAGTAACAATTTCTAGGCAGAGAAAAAGGATAGAATCTTCTTCTTTGGAGGGATCAAGTTTGTGCTTTAATGGCTACAATGAGTAGCTAATTTTCATTTTCTTAGGATTGAATGTAGTTGATAACATTTTTCTTGATAAACTACATTCAATTTTATCATAACATTATGGAACCACCCTAAACACAATCAATCAATTCAATAAAAAAATCATTATGCAGTGGAAACAGAAGAATAAATCAACACTAATAATTAACATGAAAAAAATCTCTTAGTAAAGATAAAAAAAAAACACGGAATGATAAATACTTAAATAATACCAAAACAAAGGTACAATGAGTCTCACAAAACTAATCATAGAACATATCAATATAAATCTTCCTAATCCCCGAATGGTCACCAACGATGATCTAGAATATTAAAAGATTGAAATTTAACAAGGAAGAGTTCAAAAATTTCATCACCAGAAAAATTGTCTATTCACAAATTTTTCGAAAACAAACTAGAGCTTTGATTCCAAATCTGACTGTCCAAAATGAAGTATTGTGAGTGATAAAACTTCAATAAAAATATCAAAGCAATTGGAGAAGATTTCATCCTTGGATTTCCGAAACAATTGAGATTGGACGTAACAGGAACTTTCTGTGGACAGAAGCTCTTCATAAAATTACAAATGTTTCTATAGACCTCCAGTAGACCGTCTTTTAGATTTAAGAAATATGGGTGATGAATCTTCAATAAAAATTATAGCTCACACGGACAAGATTTCACATATGAATCTTGAAAACATCTAACTTTTTTTTAATGATGATAAAATGTAGAAACTGTAAATTTAATTAGACTTTTTTTATAAAGGTTTCTCTCTTTATTTTTTCATATTACAAATTATATTAGTATATTTAAATAAATTCATAATTATATATATATATATATATATATATATATATATATATATATAAATATATATATATATATATATATATATATATATATATATATATATATATATATTTATTTTCGTGTTTTGTGTTTTATAATTTTTAATATAGCTGTATCCACGTATCCGTACTTCATAGGTTGTAAATATATTTCATACCGATATTGTATTTTGGTTGTGAAGGACTCGTCTAACACTTCCCAAACTGCACTTAAAAATAAAACAGCTGAAAGAACCAAACTGGTGCAGCAGGGTTACAGAAAATGTTGGAAACCAGTGGAATCTGACCGGAGACAAGGAATCAGGTGCTTTAAGCTGCCTAATTCCATGTATTACATTAACTAGTTTACGTGTCATGGCTCTAGCTTGCTCCTACATATCTATGAAATAAGATTGGTTGGCAGTAATGGAAATAGAGAGTTGAAATAGGAGCAGTGAAGTAAATGAACTTAGATTATATTGGGATCTAATTTTTCCAATTATTGGAAACTGAGAATTTGATACTTTAAACTGTTTTACCACTGCTGGTCAATTTAATTTAATTTAAAGATGAAGAAGAATGCCAAGAAGTTGATCACAACTTTAAAGCAGATATAGAGAGTAAATTAAGTTTCAAATGACTATTATGTAGCCTTTTAATGGCTAATGGTTGTGATTAATTTGAGACCACAACCAGCTAACCTAATTTGAATTTTGACTTTGTTTTGATCTGTTATACAGTTATTTATAAATCTGAATTGTTTAATAACCTACACTCTATGCTTTGTTCTTGCTGCCAGTTTTAGTAGTCTTCAACCATAAATTTATGAAGAAGTTGGTGTTCCTGTTTTTTCTCTGCATCATACTTCCATTACTACATAGCTGATATGTATAAAAAAAAATTATCAATGTTTGATGGTCTAAGGACTCTAAACAGTTTAACTTAAAATCAATAGAAAAGGTACCCTACTCACGAACACTCTAGGTACAAAACTCCAGAGTGGTATTAAATCATATTTTTACTGTATTTAAATGTGCAGCAAAATGTTTTATAGAATTTATTAATCATTATATTCTTTTTTGTTTTTTATTTTAATTTAAAAAATTATTACAGCGTGTTTATTTTTATCAGCAATCAAAAGCAGAAAATGACTATATAAAAACTAATTTTTAGTTACCAAATGAAATGTTTGCTAATTATAACTAAAATAGTTACTAAATTTGATTTTGATTGTTAAATAACTATAAATTATGAATTTAGTGACCAATTAAGTTAAGATAATTGGTATCTAACATTAGCTACCAAGGTTTTAGTGACCTACACCATTAGATTCTAAATTAGTCTATAACTTAATTAGATACCAATTTAGAATCTAATGATATAGGTCACTAAAATTTTGATAACTAATGTTAAATACCAATTATCTTGACTTGGTCACTAAATTCATATTTTATAGTTATTTAACAAACAAAATTTAATTTGGTGACTATTTTGGTCATAATTAACAATCATTTTATTTGGTAACTAAAAATTGATCTCCAAATAACTTTTTTCTTGTAGTGATATAAATAGATGGCCAATCAGTTTGCAAAAAAAAAAGTAGTAATTTTACAAAATAAAGAAAAGTTCATACAAGTTCTGAAAATGCAGCAAAATCATAAACAAAAGTCCTCATCAATTTTCCTAAAATCATAAAGAAAAAAACTCTAATGTCCATACAAAAAATACTAATAATCCCAAATACATATAGTCTCTTTCCCGATACAAGGTTTTCACCCAAAATTTAAAAGACATATAAGCTCTAGTTGAAGCTATTTTCTATAATTCCTGTCAACATCGCTTTTCATGTGATGTTTTCCCCTTAAATGTATGTATCAGAAGGGAATATAAAAGGGAAAAACAAAAAAAAAAAAAAGGTTACGACGTAGCAGTTGAAATCGGTGGAAGAAAAACTAAAATAAGAGAAACGTATAGTTTGAACATCAGTGAACGGAAAATGATGGTTCAATTTATTAAGTTGAAGAACAAATTTAAAAAGAATTAATTTGGAACGACTTTGACTTTTAAAAGAAACCTTATGTGATCGTTTGAAGGCATGAAACAGAAACCAAAGCATTTGGCTAGTTTCGTTGTTATGGCTCAAAAACAAGCACCTTCTTCTTCTTCTTCTTCTTTTGTATCAAAATACAGTTCTTTATTCTATTTGTTTCCACCCTAATCCCTGTAACATCCTCCTATTTTTTGCTTGTCTCACCACTCTAGCTATTTTCTGCCAACCTAATATTAACTTGAAAATTCTATTAAATCATGTTGAGATTCATATGTGAATCAAGTAAACAAATTACTTCAAGATAATAAATCTGTTTATTCCATGATCAACCTTTGAAAATTTTTGGTCGTGTGTATTGGGGAGATGGTTCATGGACACCTATATTTTTCAATAGAAAATTAATAATGTATCTCAAATGATTTACTTCAGTATGTGAAATTACATCAATTTTAATAAATATATGGTAAACGTATTGAATTTTAATAGGGATGAAAACTAATTTTTTAAAATTTTAGTGGACAAAAACATTATCTTTAATTATAAAAATACATAATCTTTATTTATTTTAAAAAATTTACATAACATGTTAAAAACTATTTTTTATTCATCATTTTTATATAGATTTAACATAAAATGAAAACTAAAATAAAATTGAATTTTCAATATAAATAAAACAGAAAATAATTTCTTAAAATACGCCTAACTAACTCGTATAGTATTGCAGAAAACAAGTCTTCGTTTTTAAGTTTCTTTAATTACAGTATGAATAACTATGAGTGAATTATTTTAGTCAAACAGTCGAAATTTAAATTAGATTTATAAGTTGATTTAGACATTTAACTTTGCATATACGATATAAGAAGTTTATATTTATATGTTTGCATTACCTTAATAAAATATAGAAAGGGATATTTCTTATCTTTATTATTTAATTTTAAGATGTAATAGTTTTAATATGTAATATTTTAAAATGGTTTAATACCATTTTTTACTTTTAATTATAAGTAGTTAAAAATCAATTTAATCTCCTACTTAAGAAAATTAATAGAAAATCACTCCAGTGCACGAATATTTCTTCAATTCAAAAAAAAAAAAAAATTACAAAATTTTATTTTTTTTTTTTTTTTTTTTTTTTTT
>Ga0209489_107097_pt1 | contig 17140 bp, 20 predicted proteins | sample SiratrowhiteBW_FD_187527 | JGI IMG/M metagenome (GOLD analysis project Ga0209489, IMG submission 187527) | Root nodule microbial communities of legume samples collected from California, USA - Siratro white BW (SPAdes) (version 2) | ecosystem: Host-associated > Plants > Roots > Nodule | place... | reverse complement strand
CGTTGATCAACTATCCCGCCCCCGCGACAGCGCGCGACCGCGTCGCACAAACTTGCTCGTATCACCGGCGCGCGACGCATTTGCAGGAAGGTCGAACGCGCGCTGGCCAAAGAAGTCGAGCGCCCCCAGAGCCATCCGTCCGGCGAACAAGTCCCCTGCTGGGGTGCATGTCGCGACTAAACGCACTCGCATCTCTTAACGCTACCAAACGGCACGTGCTTGACGTCATTCCATAGGATAGTCGGGCAGAACCAGCATATCGAGGCCATCCTCAACACGCTCGCCCATGCCGGTGATGCCGCCGCCGCACACCTTGATGCCGGCTCCACGCGAGACACCTGCGCCCCCAATTCTTTGCACCTAAGGGCCTTTCCGAAGGCCCGCCGAAAGAAGGAATCGTTGCGGTGCGGACGATTCCCCACCGCATGGTTATTTGGCAGATTGCGCTTCGGCATGCGCGCGCAACCTTCGTACTGACCGGACAAATGCACACTCTTTCAGAGAGAGTGATCTGATCGTATCATAAGCGTACGGTACGTACCGGAGCGAGCGTGAGAAGATTTCCAGCTTCGGCGCGCCGAACCACCGGCCGTCTTGCCGCACGTCACGGCAGCCGCACCAGCATTGCGATACGGCCAAAAATCTCAAGGCCTGCTGGAAGCTTTTTGTCTTTCGCTTGCATGAGCGGGGGCACTCTTGCAGCACCTAGGACAGTGAATTGATCGTGCAATGGTAGCGCCTGAAGCCGCCGTCGCGTTTGTTGAACACCTGCCGTCTGACGTCCGCTTCTAACCAACAGCTCACCCACAGTCGCTTGCGCTGTTGGTAATGTCAGGAGATCGGAGCGGGCCTGACACTCCAGTAGACAAGCCGAGCCCGACTGGTCCGCGGTCGAGGTTCACTTTAGTCGTTTCTCCTCCCGCCGTGTTCGGTTGATGACGTCTTGTGCCTGGAACCAGACACGGGAGGCTCGAGCAATCCTGTTGGCGCAGCACGGGCTACGTGATCTCGCTCGATTCAGACAAGGCCGGCAGACCATGTTTGATGGCACGTCGATTGCTGGGGAGATGGAAAAGAGCCGCAGGCTTGGGCGACCTCGCGGTCGCCAAGTCAGGAATTCACAACGTGGTTCGAGCCGGCCCGGCCCCAAGTGTGACAAATCGTCCGTTGGAGAAGACATGACAAGACATGCGCGGCCGTCAACCGTCGGAGACATAGAGCAACAGAGGCGGATCGATCTCGCCGCCGCATATCGGCTGCTTTGCCGGTTCAACCTCAATGACAGCATCGACAGCCATATCTCGGTCAGCCTTCCCGGCCCTCAAGACCTTTTCTTTGAGCCAATACGTTCGGGATGCGGTTGGAGTGGCAACCGCCTGCAATCTCATCACAGTCGATATCAACTACGACAGTTTCGATGATCCCCACCGGTTGGGTATCAATCCGGCCGGCTTCGCCAAGCCCGCGCCATCCATATCAATGACGCGCGGCGTCGATCGGCTCAAGATACCGAGGACAGTTTATGAACACTCCACCAGAGAAGATCACTCCAGAAACCGACGCTACGGCTGCGACCTGGGATAATCTGTCGCCGCTACTGGTCGATATCCGCGCGCGTCGAGACGAGTTCGCCCGCGCGCAGAAGATTCCAGACGAGATCATCGAGGGCTTCAAGCGCGTTGGCGTCTATCGGGCTATGGCCGCCAAGCGATTCGGCGGCGAGGAGCGAACGCCGGCCGATTTTTGTCGCCTGATCGAGCGCATTTCCGAAGCCGACGGCTCCGCCGGTTGGGTCGCCAGCTTCGGCGATGGGGCTCGCTACCTCGCGGCTCTTCCGGACGATACGCTTCGCAAGGTATACGCGAATGGACCTGACGTGGTGTTGGCAGGTGCGCTTTTCCCGCTCCAGCCCGCCAGGCGAAGCACCGACGGATTTGTCGTGAACGGCGTGTGGCCATTCGCCAGCGGCTCACCGGGCGCGGATCTGATAGGCGTCGGCATCACTGTGGATGACGATCCGACCGGTGGTCTTGCGCGTGTAGCCGTGATGCCGGCCGAGAAGGTGACAATCCGCCCCAATTGGGACGTCATCGGCCTGCAAGGCACCGGCAGCCACGACGTCGTTGTCAACGATGTCATTGTGCCGGAGGAATGGACCTTGATCCGCGGCGGTCCGCCGACACTCGACGGGCCGGTCTATCGTTATCCGTCCGTGGCTTTCGCTGCGCAGGCGCATGCGATTGTCGGCATCGGTATTGCGCGCTCCGCGCTAGACGAGGTGATCGCCATGGCCGGAAGCCGCGCCTCGATCACTGGAGCGCCCGTGATGGCAGAGCGCGGCTATGTCCAGCTGGAGATGGCCAGAGCCGAAGCCATGCTGCGTTCCGCCCGTTCCTTCTTCTATGAGGCCACCGAGGAGCTGTGGAAGGAAGCGCTCGAGGGTGCGATAAACCTGAGCACGGCGACGCTGATGCGGCTCGCCGCGACGAACGCCGCGCGGCAGAGCGCTGAGGTCTGCAAGATTGCGAGCGGTCTCGCTGGAACTGGGTCGCTCGATACCACCAGCAATCTGGCCCGCGCCATGTGCGACAGCTTCGTGGTCGCCCAGCACGCAGCTTTAAACGAGGGAACGCTCCAGAGCGCCGGCCGCCTCCTGCTCGGATGTGCAGCACAGCCGGGCTTTCCATGAAGTGGTTCATCCACGAGCAATTCCGCACGCCCCGCAGCAACGGATTGCCGGACCTGCGTTATGATGTGGTCTGCCGCTGGAGGACCTGGCGGCCTGCCAGCCTTGTTTAAGGGACAAGAGAGAGACCCTTGCGGTCAGCCGCTTCTTAAAACACCACTGCATATCCGCGGAGCATCCCTTCCCCGTCGCAAACATAGCGAGCGCTCTCATAAGTCTCTGCGCCCCTGCCTTGATCATTGTCGTGTCGAGCCCGATCCACTTGCATTTCAGCGCAACGGCTCGCGGTTCAACTCACGAACCTTCCACGCCGCCGTCGCTGAAAGGGGCGAGCGACGTCCGCCCGGCAGGCCGGTACAGGGACAGACACGCGCTCTTCAACCACCAGGGCAGCAAGACGGGAACGTCAATTGGAAGACAGTGACCTATCCGGCGCGATCGTGCCCGAACCCCGCACTGTTGCTTACTTCGCGCTTGGGCCGCGCTTACCCCAGCACTTTCAAAGAATCATAATCACCGTAGATAGGCACTCGTCAGCTTCTCGAAAGCCAACCTTCCTAGCATTCGAACCTGGTCTCTAGATGCCGATGCCGCCTATGACTGGACTGGTGACGAACCCGGGATACCCGCTCGACGGATCGGCAAGAGACATTGTTCGAATAAGAGCAAGGAGAGCATTATGGATTCCAATCGGATAAACGGTGCCGGCTCGCCAGGGTCCCCAACGGGGTACGTCCGCACACAGGAGGACCATAATCTATTTAGGCAGGCTGTGAGTGAAGCCAGACCATTGTCTGCTGCGCCTGCATCGGCAAAGGCTCCGATTTGGCGTTCGAGCCAACCATACGGGACCTTCTCACGCGATGGCTACTCTTGGAACAACGACGTATGGGGTGCGGGCGCTGGGCCTCAAACGATTTCGGTGCATGCAGTCAACCAGTGGGGCGTGTGGTCGAACCAGCCTAATACTGCTGGCATCAAGAGCTATCCGCACGAGGCCTTCAATATCGGAAAACCGCTGAGTTCAATCAACACTCTGCAATCGAGCTTCAATCAGGGTGTTCCCACTAGCGGCGCCTGGGACGTCGCCTACGATATCTGGGACAGCTCAAACCAGCATGAGATAATGCTCTGGACCAATTACACCGGAAATCCGGACGGCAGCGGCAATGTCAAACCAATTTCTTATCATTATCGGCAGGATCCTTCCGGGGCGGCGATCCCGGTCTACACCAACGTCGACGTGGGCGGGGCGACTTGGAACGTGTTTGAAGGCTTCAATGGTCACAAGGTCATCTCACTCCTGCGCACTTCGAAGACGAACAGCGGGACAGTGGACATCAAGAGTATCCTGCAGTGGATCAAGTCAAAGGGCTACTTCGGCGACATAAACGTCGGTAGCGTCCAGTACGGCGTCGAGATCACCTCGTCCCCAGGGGGAATGAACTTCAATTTCAACGACTGGACCGTGACCTCAAAGTGAAGATCGCGGGCGAAGATGTGATCTGCGCTTTGCCATTGAGCGGCGCCAACTGACGACCTCGGCTTGCCGTTTGCATACGGACAACGTATTCGCCGTCGACATGGGGAATGTACCACATGCCCCTGCGCCACGGCTTGAGGTCGTTCTCGGCCATCCGGCGGGTTTCAGAAGCGGCGAGCTGTGTACGTTACGGACTGACCTCGCTCTTTCATAGACGCGGGATTCGGCTAGTGTCCATCTAACCCTGTGCGTTGACTGGCGGGCCGGTATGCGATTAGCAATGCGCTACGAAGCTGAGACGGGACGAACGCGTCCTACGTTAACATTGCTTGTTCATACGGTCTTTCTTTGCGCATGCGCCCCCGCTCGTCGCCCTGCTGGAACGACATCGGCAAATGTGCATGTATTATTTTCGAGCGATGAGCTGCCGGCCGATAGTGCCCCGAACAGTTGTATGTTTCGGCGAGGCGGTCCGTTTTCTCACCAAGTCGAGGTGGGCTCCCGCTCCCTCATGGCAGTGCAATCGAAGGGGTTTGATGTGCGACCATGACTTTATCTCCGGCTGCTCCTGGCACTGACCGCCGCCGGGCGCTTTGCTCTGCTCGATCTTACTCGCCGCTGCGCTTACCCTGTGAGGACCACGCCATGAAATCGCTCAAGCTGATCGGCTTTGCACTTGGAGCAGCGATTGTACTGTCCAGCGCGGCATTGGCGGAGGACATCACCATCGCCGTCGCTGGACCGATAACCGGGAGCGAGTCCGCCTTCGGGCGGCAAATGAAGAACGGCGCAGAGATGGCGGTGGAGCAGATCAACGCTTCCGGCGGCGTACTCGGCAAGAAGATCGCCCTCGACGTCGAGGATGATGGCTGCGATCCCAAGCAGGCGCGATCGGTAGCGGAGAAGGTCGCCGCCGCCAAGATCCCATTCGTTGCCGGTCACTTTTGTTCTTCGTCATCGATCCCTGCCTCGGAAGCCTATGCGGATGGCGGCGTCCTGCAGATCACGCCGGCTTCGACCAACCCGCTATTCACCGAGCGCAAGCTATGGAACGTGGCGCGCGTCTGCGGCCGCGACGACCAGCAGGGCCAAGTTGCCTCCCAGTACATTAAGAAGCACTTCAACGGCAAGAACATCGCCATTCTGAATGACAAGACCACTTATGGTAAGGGGCTTGCCGAGGAGACGAAGAAGTCCCTCAACAAGGCCGGCATCATTGAGAAGATGTACGAGTCCTATAACAAGGGCGACAAGGACTTCAATGCGATCGTCTCGCGCCTGAAGCGAGACAATATCGACCTCGTCTATGTCGGCGGCTATCACCAGGAAGCGGGCCTTATCTTGCGCCAGATGCGCGATCAGGGCCTGAAGACCGTACTGATGTCGGGCGACGCGTTGGCTGACAAGGAATATGCCTCCATCACCGGCGCGGCTGGAGCAGGCACGCTCTTCACCTTCGGCCCCGACCCGCGCAAAAAACCGACGGCGGCTGCGATCGTCAATACATTCAGGTCCAGGAATATCGACCCCGAAGGCTACACGCTCTATACTTACGCTGCTGTGCAGGTCTGGACGCAAGCCGCAACCAAAGTCGGCACCACCGATCCGAGGAAGGTGATGGACACGATCAAAGCGGGCTCCTGGGACACGGTGATCGGCAAACTGGAATACGATGCCAAGGGTGACATCAAGCAGCTCGACTATGTCGTTTATAGGTGGGACGACAAGGGCGGCTATAGCGAGACTAACCCGAGCGCGTTCTGACACATCTTGGTCCGACGCATCAAAGCTGGCGTATTCCCGGGGCGGTGATTAACGCCGATCGATCGAGTGCTCCAGGGCAGCAAGTTGCGGCCGGAAGAGATTGAATGTCTGCGCTCGGCCTATGCAAAGGCCCCTGCGCTCGCTTTTGCCTGGTTGATCGAGACGACCTTATCGCCGAAATCGTGGCAAAGAAGATTATCGAGATCGGCGCAAGCGGGGTTGGCGATCCGGCAGAGATATCAAAGCGCGCCATCGGCCTAGCGAGCATCGCGTACATAGCTGATCGTTTTATCTTTACTTCCGATCGATGCACAGCCCGCTCCTGCGGGTTCAAGGCCTCACGGGTTGGACTCAATGGAGCTTATCAGGCTTGACTAATGCAAATCTTTGAGCGGTCGGCAGAGGAGGCGACTGTTCGACAACTTGCAGTCCCATGCTTCCGTGCGACACGTATCGCTCGTGCCCGTTGGTCCACGAAGAGCTTCGACCTGAGATTACCTGTCTGGCCCCATGGAGAACAAGGCGGGGCCGCTCCCTCTACCCCCCCCCGGGACGCCGCGCTGCGGATTACAATGGCTTTTGTCTACCGTTCCTCATCTGTCGACTGCTCATTCGATATACCGCCGAGCGCGTCACCCGCATTGCGACTTTCGGCCCTCGGCATTTTCCGCGACATTGCGCAAGACGAGCTCAGAAAGCTGCACAACCAGCTGTTTGAGACGCGCTATTTCTTGCCTGCACCGCGCCAACTCGCGCTGTTCATCTGTCATTCTTGATACTTCATAGCGGTTCCCAGCCGCATGATTCATGTTGAACCTCTATCCGACTAGGTAAGCGCGAACGACGGCTCGAGCATACCCCTTGCCCGGGATTGTACCGGCAGACCGGCATTTTTGCGCCAGTAAACATCGTACGCAGCGATCCACGATCTCGCCGCCTCCGCTTAGTGTGCCGTCCCGGCTACAGATCTGAGCGTCTCGTACAAAAACTCGCTTGCCATGACGAGCACGAGATCGAGTTTTGTCCCCTCGGGACGGCTCTCGCGCAAATAGCCGCATCGGATCCAATTGCCTTCCTGATTTGCACCTCACATATCAACCAGACCCATCAAGCCTGGAACAACATCCGTCCCAGGCTCACGACGCGATCGCCATTCCTGCTGGAACGGTCCGCCGGTCGTGTGTTCCACAGATATCAAAACCGCGTCTGCAGTGCGGAGGCGATCCGCATCGCGCGCTTTACTGTCGATGCTTTCTTGACTGGACGGTGACCATTCACCTGCCCGCATGATCGAGAGAAAATCAGACGCGTCAATTTTGCGCAGCGCATTGCGCCAACTCCGCAAAGGAATTGCCTTTTTGCTGCCACGGCGCAATACGGAAGGCGTCTCGAGCCCAACTTGGCTATGCCCTCCCGAGCCTTGACGCTCGGCTGGAAGGTGATCGCGGCTCGGCGCTGGCCGCCCTGCTTCGTCCTTGTTCGAGAAGCAAGCGGTTTGTCATCGAGATTCGGAATGGGAATGCTCAGGAGGTTGTTATCAGAACTTCTGTGGTGATCCCCACATCGAATATGAGCTCGAAGAGGAGAGCAGAAGAGGTTGAACATCAAAGGAACCGTGCAGAATGATCGAGACCACGCAGCTGGTGGGGATAGTTGATGGTTGGCGTACCCCGGCGATAGAACGGGGCGTTGCTTGCCGCACCAAATGCTCATTGCGCGTCCCGCCCGTCGACATCCACGCCGGCGGTCACCAGCCATACTGGCTTGGCGCCGGCATCGGCGAGAGCCGCTCCAATCAATTCCATCGGCACGAGCCGAACTCAGCTCCTTAGCCGGTTTTGCAGTGCCGGCCGGCTGACGCCGAGATTCTTAAGGTTCAGCGGGTCTGGCTGTCCTGTTGCCAATCCCCTGAGCAGCGCCCGCGTGCCGTCCACGACAAAAACGCCGCAATCATAGCTGTTCTGCTGCTCGGCCATGTCGGCTGGCCTGAAGCTGAGGCCCAGCCGGTTGGCGAGCCCTGCTGCACGCGCGTCGTTGTATCCCCGGATGGAGTCGTAGTGATAGGCGACCGGCCGTTGCCGGTTGCGGCGATCAACGAACAGCAGCGACCAATGGGTGCCGCGTTGACGAGGACGATCGGCATCGTTCATGGGCAGAAACAGGAAGTCGGCAGTATCGTTGCCATTCCGATCGATGAGGCGCTGGAATCTACCTCGCGCGTCGCCATCGACCGCCGCCAGGCGTACCTGATAATGGGCTATAAGAGGATCGACGAGCTGCGTCCGGACGGCGAGATCAGGATGATTCTCCCGCAGCCACCGCTCGAGCAGCTCGTAATCCCGCTGGATGTGCTCGTCGCCGAGCCATTGGGTATCCCCGAGCACCAGTCCGGGGTCTCGGGACGGGGCCGTCAGGTTCAAACCTCCGAGCTGAGCATCGGAGAGGGGAGCCGGAAATGGCCGCGCGGGATCAGCCTCGTCGTCCAATTCGGATGGCGTCGGCGCGTTCAGGTCAACGAGAGACTCAAGACCGGCGTAGGTATCTGAGCGAGCCCTGGCAGCGTGGGCTGACGCGAAGTGAGCGTCGTCGCGCAATTCGGACGGCGTTGGCGCATTCAGATCGACAAGAGAGTCCAGACCAGCGTAGGTGTCTGAGCGAGCACCGGCCAAGCGCGGTGGCGCAAAGTCAGCATCATCGCGCAGTTCGGATGGCGTCGGTGCATTCAGATCAACAAAGGACTCTAGGCCAGCATAGGTGTCTGAGCGAGCACTCCCGGGGTCCGCGGGCGCAAAGTCAGCATCGTCGCGCAATTCGGACGGCGTCGGTGCATTCAGATCAACAAACGACTCTAGGCCAGCGTAGGTGTCTGAGCGAGCGCTCCCGGGGTCCGCCGGGGCAAAGTCAGCATCGTCGCGCAATTCGGACGGCGTCGGTGCATTCAGATCAACAAACGACTCTAGGCCAGCGTAGGTGTCTGAGCGATCCCTGCCGGGATGCGCTGGCGAAAAGTCTGCATCGTCGCGCAATTCGGACGGCATCTCTGCATTCAGATCAACAAAGGACTGCAGGCCAGCATAGGTGTCTGAGCGAGCCCTGCCGGGCTGCGCTGGCGCAAAGTCTGCATCGCCGCGCAATTCGGACGGCGTTGGCGGATTAAGATCAACAAAGGACTCAAGACCGGCGTAGGTGTCTGAGCGAGCCCTGGCGGCCGATGGTGACGCGGATTCTTGCACTACCTCGTTCAAAAAAGCCCCACCGCCCTCGCTCGGGCCGGGCGCGGGAAGCACTTGCAGCCGGTTGGGCCGCCCGGCCAGTACAGCTGGGGAAGCAGACCGTTCACGCGCTTGCACGCTGAGTGCCCGGTTCGCCTCGATCAGTCTCAAGTAGCTCCGAAGATGCGACAAATCGGGAGCGTAGACTCTCTTTCCAGCCAGTTTGAACGCTATCACATCGTTGTGTAGCGCTAACTGCTCCTTATTAGAGCCGTTAAGTCGGCCAGCTATGCTCCCCCTGTCATTTTCTCTAAGCCACTGACTCAGCGCACGAAGGCGTGTAGCGCGCGCCTGCGCAACCTGCCTCAACTCCGCAGTCGGATTTTTAAGATCATTCAAGGCCTGGTCGAGCGCGCCCTCAATGAGGGGGGCGTCTTCAGGATGAGGAGTCAGGTGACGGGGGACACCTACTCCACGCGGTTCGGGTGCTCCCCCGCGCAACAGACGACGGAGATCATTCAGAGCCGATCTAACGCGGTTCCGAGGGTCGCGCCCCAAGCTCCTGTACTCCGCAATTTCATTATCCAGTGATGAACCGCCTCTCAACTGAGAAGCTAAAGGATCCCTATTATTGTCGCGGAGCCACCGAATAAAGAGCCTGAGTCCGGAAACACTGTTATTGACGGCCCCGGGGACCATCTTGCGCTGCTCGGCGTCTACCCGGAACCTTGCCAAGAGGTCCGCGTCTTCGGCAGGAAGCATTAGTTCGTCTGGTGATGGGAGACTCCCCGGCGCAAACGTGTTCAGCTGCGCAACGACAGCAAAGCGGCCACCATTCCTCAGATAATCCTGCACATCGGCAACAAAAGAGGCATGGCCAGGAGCGTCGATGTTCAACCGGCCGGCTATGGGACCTCGATTTTCCTGGCGCAGCCAATGACTTAGATGGTGCAGATCATGCCCCAACTTGTTGACACCGCTCTCGCTTATCTTCGTTTCGCGCGCTGCTTTCTTGATTGCGGAAACGAGCTCCTTGTCCTCGGTAAAAGGCTCGGAGCGGCCGCGCTTTGCGCCCACGGAGACGCCCCTATTCAGCGCAGGTAGCGGTTGCTGCCTCCCGCTGTTCGGGCCCGGGCCTGGCGTCGCCGCCGTCGGGCCGCTAAACGGGTCTTGTCGCAGGTCGGCGCTCCGGATTCCTCCAGCGCCCTCATCAAGCAAAGTTGTCTGCAACTGGCTCAATTGCTGTTCAAAGCTCGCCTGCAGGCTCGTCTCATCCGTCTGTTGCCCTACCGGCACGTCAGCATCCCGCTGCGTGAAGCCTCGCGCAAATGGATTCAGGTCACGATGATTGAACTGCGAACCATCCATACTGATCTCGATTTAAGAACATGTGCTGCGGAGTGCCCTGACATTCCATCACGACACTCAGGCGGCGAAGATCGCCGTCCGCATCCAGGGCTAACCTAGCTAAGCTTGCTTTCGAGAAGCTGACCAGTCAGACAATAAGCACGTCCACATGCCCCATTTCCTCACACGACCGCTCGGCTGCCGTCGGCGCGGAGACAAGCCGGCGCGCGCCTCCCGGACAGTTTCCGCATCTTGAAGCGCTTCAAAAATGTGCCAAGACCGGATCAATGCCGGATCTACATGGTCATCTTTCTTCACAGGCGCCGCCTGATCTAGTCCATCGGCGGGAGCCCGATCAGACAAGCCAATCTCGCTTTTGGCGCGCCCGCGAGCTGCTCGGCGCTTCAGCGGGCGAGCGCGCCAGCGCGAATTATCGCCGCGCTGCTCGAGCAGCGAGCCGCGGATCGGCAAGGTCATGCTTGCCTCCTTCCCTCCTTCGACACCTCCGCGGCTTGACCAGCGCGACGCGCATCAGCTGCCCTTCGAAATCCCAGGCAAGCAAAATAGAACTGTGAGCAGCGAGCGTGGGCACAGCGCATCAAAACACGACCTTTCTGAGGCATGGTCCAAAGCTTCGTTACTGTAGTGGTCTGTGTGGAGAATGGATTAGCCGCGCGCGAAATCCAGGCAATCCAGGACGTGGATGGCGCCTCCACGCTGATCTTGCCCCGGCTCGCCGACGCGGTTTCGGCGTCGTCGGTGGAGTCCGCGAAGAACGCCAGCACGCTCCAGAACATCTGCATCGTCAGGCAATGAGGAGCCCTCCACCACAGGAGAACGGCTTTCCATGTTGGCCAATACCGCTCGGCCCTTCGCTGTGATGGATCAGCCGAACGAGCCGCGTTCCACAAGCCCATTGTAAAGATGCTCAGATCGGGCATCCGCGCGGCAAGTAGCCTGGTGCGCTCGGACCAATCCCGTCCACTCTTGGCCAGGATGACCATCTCGAGTTTGATCGTCGACGCTGGCCATGCCATGCGGATAGCCATAGACACTTCAAAATGATGACCTGAAGATTCATGGTCACCACTTAGAAACCACGTGATCTTCTGGAAGACGAACACATACGACATCACCAAATATGACGTGCAATGTGCCTTGAGCGCTCACGTGTACAAGCCTATCCAAAAACAGAATGCGACACGCACGTCGACCGCTGGCGGATCACTTAGCTGCCTGTGTGAGGTCGGCGGCTTGAATTTTATGCGGATGAGCTAAAAGGCCTTGAATCGCACGTGGCGTCACGTTGTACCATTGCGAAGTAGCTGACGAGGATGCCCGGCAAGTCGGACCGGCCCGCTGTTTGCTGCCATCGGTGGGACGATGATACCAATGCGGTCGATGTGTGTACAACAGAGGGCTCCGCAGGTGCCCCAACCCCCGCCTGCGGGATCGAGCGAACGGGCTTCGAGTGCTCGCATGCGAACAACAAGGTACTTCTTCCCAGCCCCAGGGGATGCTGGGTTGCTGCGCTGTGCGGCCGGCACGTTGACGCCGTTCGAACAACCGCGGATCGTTCCTGTTCGGCGCCGCTCACCTTTGACGATCCTCAGGACAACGGACAATACACACTTCAAGGTATGTGCGAGCCAGTGTTGAGCCGCACATCAATATCGTCTGATAAAAAGGAAATGACGCCAGATTTCTCCGATCATTGATCCTTTCGCAATTAGAATTTGCGGTGAACGTTTTGCCGCAAATAACCGTCGGCAGTTCTCCCTCTGTCGACGACTGACTTCCGCCCGGCCATCGAAATGAGGCCGGGCGTTTTTTGCCACCGATGAACGACAGTTTGGAGTGTTCTGGCCCGCGGGTGTCTGATGATTGCGAAGGGTTAGGGAGACAGAGACAAACGTAAGCAATCGATTGGGAGGATAGTTCGTCACATGCTGAAATCGATCAATCCGATCCTAGCGCCCGAGCTGCTCTGGCTGCTCGCCCCCACGGGCCATGGCGACTGCCTCGTGGTCGTCGACGCCAACCACCCGGCCACCCGCATTGTCGCGGCGAGTCTGCTCGGAGCGCCTGATCCAGCTGCCGGGCATGAGTCATGGAGAGGACCGTCCGCGCCATCCTAACGCTCTATCCGCTCGACGATGTCGTCGATCCGTGCGCGTGATGATGCCGGTCGACGATCCCGACCGTGTGCCCGGACGCAGCGCACGGTGCTGGCCGAGATCGAGCGCTCAGTCGGCCGCGCCGTCAGTCCCGGCAAGCTCTCGCGTCCGGATTTTTATCGCGCGGCGGCTTCGAGCTTCGGCGTCGTGCAGGTGGGTGACAGCAGGGGATATGGGTGCTTCCTGATCAGGAAGGGCGTGATCAGCTAAGAGAAAAATTCTGCGCAAAAATGCGCAGAACTCTGCACCCAAATTTGAATGGCCTCCGCGCAACCGACCGACTATTGTCGATCCATGTCTCGCCTTGTGTGTCTAACTGCTACTATCATCATGTCGCTGCTGCCGGTCGTCGCGAACGCTGCGCCAATTCAAAAGCGGCCCAAGCCGGTCTGGCAAGGTTACGGCTTCCTGCCAGGCTATCGCCAGCCGCTGAGCAACAGCATTCCGCTCTACAAGCAGAAGGACGCGATGCGTCGGCTCTCGCGCGCCGACCGGCGCCACTGGTATATTGACCCGGTTCCTCAGTACTACGGTTGGGATGGCGAGTGGCACTATTTCGGCAGTCCCGGCTTTGGCGGCGGCCGCTACAATGGCGGGAGCTTCGGGCCGTGCTGGACGCGGACGCCGATCGGGCCGATCTGGAATTGCGGGTGATCGGGCGGCGCGGCTAGGAGAAACTTCGGGCCATTGCGCCGCGATCACGTCGAGGCGTTTACTGACGTCCTCGCCGATCTTCGTCATTGCGCGGCAGCCGCACGAGCAGAGCGTGCTCGCAGATTCGATGATCAGCTCCACCTGCGGCAAATGAGCAGGCAAGTAACCCTGATTGCGATGACGATCTTGATCCGATCCGGCGCGAGATCCCCCTGATGATCGCCCCCGCCTTCTCCTGCGCCGCGTCCAGGACGCCTTGCGGGATAATCGGCTGCTGCAGTTATGCTGGACGCCTCACGGCGATCTTGTCCGGAATGAACAACATGCTTCAGCTCGCTTTCCCATTGAGACAATAGCGACACCAAGCGCGTGCTGAAATCCGCCCATCTCAAGGAACTACGAGAACTGATGCAATTGCTTTGGCATTTGTTCGAAGCAGTGCACCAGCTTCCTACAGGGCCAGACCATACAGCAGCCGTTTAGACGATTAAACGCTTCGAGCGCCGGCTGGCAGTGGCGATTCAAGCATCTGAAACGGCTCGGGCTACTGACCGCGAAGTCGTCGGTCGTGCCGGCTCGCTAAATAAGCGACGCAATTGCTGCGGGCAGCAAACTGAGGCTATGGGCCAAATTCCGGACTGTGCACTGCAAAAACAAGCAAGCATTTCACTCGATCACCTCCTCGGCGCGAGCGACGAGCGTCGTCGGCACTTCGATGCCCAGCATCTTGGCGGTCTTAAGGTTGACCACAAGATCAAATTTCGTCGGCTGCTCCACGGGAAGATCAGACGGCTTCCTGCCACGCAGAACCTTGTCGACGAGCTCAGCAGCGCGGCGATAAAGGTCAGTGAGGTTGGGTCCATAAGATATCAGGCCTCCCTCTTCGACGTGCTCCCGCTCACCATAGATAGTCGGCAGCTGCGCCTCCAACGCTAACGTGGCGATCCGACCCCTGTTGTTATTTACAAGCGGATCAGCACACACATTGACAGCGTCTACCCTGCCTTTCAGTGCTTTGAAGGCGGTCCCGATATCCTCCACGCGACGGAATTCAGGTGTGACAAATTCGAGATTAAGAGACTTGGCCGTCTTCTGCACATCGCGCATCTCTAACGCAGCTCCCGCACTACCGGGATTGGCGAGGATTCCCAATCGGCGCAAACTCGGGACCAGCTCGCGAATTAGCTCCAGTCTCTTACCACTTAGATCGGACCCTTGATACGACAGCCCCGTGACGCTTCCGCCTGGTCGCGCCAGACTGGCGACAAGCCCGGTGCCAACTGGGTCGGTCGATATCGCGAAGACGATCGGGATGTCCAAGGTCGCCTGTTTCGCCGCTATAACGGGTCCAGCTCCCGCAGTGACAATGATATCGACCTTCTTGCGCACAAATTCAGTCGCGATTTCGGCGGCGCGCTTGTTGCTGGCCTCCGCCCAGCGATATTCGATAGCCACCTTCCGCCCCGCGGGCCAACCGAGCTCGCTCAGTCGCTGCAAGAAAGCAGGTAGAGATTTTCTTTGGGCCGAGGCCGTAGTTGCGCCCAAGTATCCAATGGTCGGTATCCGCTCTCGTTGCTGCGCGCGGGCGACGAGCGGCCACATGGCCACGACACCAAGCATACCAAGAAATCGACGCCGCCTCATTTGTCCGACTCGAGGCATCAAAACGGGCAGCTTATAGCACACAGGAAAGGGCGCGTGGGGTGCACCTCGACGGCTACCAGGTGCGATATATCTATTTTCTCAGTCCGTCCGCGCGTGCGCGGCTCGCCTGCAAAGAAATCGCATATACGGAGATCATGCGGCGCGGCGCCGGCATGTATCGCGGTAATGCGCGTGGCAAGTAGGCGATGGCCGACAACCAATCGGCACAGCGGCGCGGCAGCGGCGACCGCCACGCTCCAACTTGAGCCGACATGTCGGGTCTTGGAAGCGAAGCAGAAATCATGTGCTCGTTCCGAGCCTTACCGGTTGTGACCCGCAGCGGTCCATCGGTGACAGCTGCGCACCGTCCGCTTCCAGACCAGCAACGGACTAGCCCCTCGCAGGCCTAGAACACCGATCCTGGCCCGAGGCTGACGGACACATTGCGTGGACAGCGCGGCATAAGGCGGACTCATTATTGCTCATTGGCAGCCACTTAGGATTGCACTTGCGAAATACTTCGGCGCGTCTTGAGAGGCAGGTAAATGTTCTTTCTCTCGAAAGGTCTCGAAGTTCTCTAGCTCGCTCCAAACCATATCGTTCGCCAACAGTGAGTCACCGGTCTGCGTCAGGTCGGCTGCCATATTCGATTTCCATCACAACCTGTCCGCTCACAGGATCTGCTTCACAATTTCTTCAAAAGGAATTAATCTGCTGCCGTTGCGGAATTTCACACTTGATTGGAGCGTCGACGATAATGCGTAAGGAGTATTCAAATGCCAACCAACGGAGAGCCGCGTAGAGCAATTACGCTTGGTGGAGGTGGGCCGGCAGCGGGGCTGCACGTCGGGGTTCTGGAGGCCCTTGCCAATCAGCCCGACCTGAAGTTCGACGTATGGTCTTTGTCTTGCATCGGTGCATGGGTCGGTGTCGTCTACAACCAGTCAGACAAACCCAATGCTAAAGGTAAGGTCGAAGAAACATACGAATTCTTCAGAAATGGCGTATTTCGAGATGATGAAGGCTACAGGCGCTTCCCGATAAACACCGTGTTCGGGCCAGATTGGCGCAGCAACATCGATGCATTCAACAAATTCGTTAGTGACCCCAAAAATTATAAAGATTTTCAATGGCAGCCCTACAGGATGTTCGATTACGTCCAGGAATCGCTGTCAATTGTGATGGACCAATTGCCGACCGGCGAAAGAAAATCCTTCAAGAGGTTGGACGAAGGAGATCTCAATCGATGGATACTCAACCAGGTGATGGCTCCTAATCCCTTCATCCGCTATCTGACATCCCTGATGTACCTGTCCAAGTTCAACGGACTCTCCAGAATAAACTACCCGGAGAGCGAGTTCATGAAGAAAATCAAATTCGACCGGCTGTCCCCATCCGGTCGCGACGACGCGGAGAAGACACCCCTGATCTTTCACAACGCGTGGGACCTGGATCATCACGAGCTCACGTACTTCGCAAATCGTCCGATGCCGGTGCTGAACAAGACCGACGAAAGCATAAAGAAGAGGTACGGCGGCCCCATCACTGCACAGTCCTTATGCGCGTGCTCGGCTCTTCCCTTCATCGAAGAAACCGTGGAGATCGATGGAACGACCTACTGCGAAGGGGCCTTGGTGGACACGGTCAATTTCGAGGGATTGCTCGATCTCCAGGTGAGAGGGCAAAAGCTCGACGAAATATGGATTAGCCGGATTGTCGATTCTAAACAAATCCGAAAGCCAGACAATCTTCACGATGCGCTGGCAAATCTCTGCCAATTGTTTGCAGCTTCGGTTGGCGAAGATGACGTCAAGCTGTTCAAATACCACGTCCGGTACGACAAACGAAAATGCGACGCATCGAAGGGCAACGGCGCGGAAGACCAGAATTCAAAAACAACAAGAGCTGAAGCTTCGAAGAATGACGCTGCGAAGACTAAGAAGGCCAAAGATACGCAAGTTCACAGTTCAAACGACGTATGGAACGGCACGGTTGTCGAAATTCACGTTCCCGGGCACATCAACTTCAAATGGAATCACAGCAACCTGGACAATGGGCGAAAGCTGGGGCGAGAGTCTGCGGAGCAAGCGATCAAGCAATATCGCCAAAACAAGGATACACCCCATCCCGGAGAACCGCTGTTCATCAACGAAAGACCCGAGCAAGATGCCGA
>Ga0209489_107096_pt1 | contig 17144 bp, 10 predicted proteins | sample SiratrowhiteBW_FD_187527 | JGI IMG/M metagenome (GOLD analysis project Ga0209489, IMG submission 187527) | Root nodule microbial communities of legume samples collected from California, USA - Siratro white BW (SPAdes) (version 2) | ecosystem: Host-associated > Plants > Roots > Nodule | place... | reverse complement strand
AAAAAAAAAAAAAAAAAACCACTCTCAGGACAATCTGTTAGGTCAGATAAAAAAAAGTAATTTCAGATAAATAGTTTTCCGAACAATAGAAAAATGTTTTATATGTGAATTTGATTTTTTAATTATATTTTAATTTCTTTATAAAAAATACTATATATAAATTTATATTGTAATATTATGTTCACTTTTTTTTTTTACAACGTGATAATAAAAAAGGTAAATAAATCTTGTTTAAACTGAAATGCTTGTTAAAAGTCTATAAAATAAAAATGAAAAAAAATTTGCGTGATGAAAAAACAAATCACACAATTGTTAATTTTATTCTATGAAAACAAAGGTTTCATTATAATATGTATTTCATTACTAACATTACTTCTGAGGAAAGGTAGAACTTCCATTCTTACCTGAATGGAAAAGCCATACAAAAGAAGACAAAGAGAATATAATTAAACATGTCCTGCAATACAAAAATGCTAGTTCTTGTTTAATTTTCAACTTAAAAAAACATATTATAATTAAATAGGAATGAATTCTTATTTTTGTCCAAATTTTAATTTTTAATAGTAAATAAAGTAATAATATAATATAAATATAAATAATTAAAAACAAATAAAATAATATTAAAAAACTATCTTCATTTCTTTTAACTAAATAAATTTTCTTTTCATTCTATTGTTTATTTATTTATTTCTCTAGGACCTATCTCTTTTGACTCCTAACCTAAGCATTCCAATAAAATAAAATTTTGTTTCTGTAGGATGCGTATAAAAGAATGTTATGTATAAAGAACTATTTTATCTTTTAAATGAAGATTGGTAAATTTGCAGACATAGTTTATTGAGTATTTCATAGAAAAAATATGCATTCTTTAACAATCACAGATATTTTAACGTATCCATATCATCACAGATGTTCTGAAAAAAAAAAATACTCTATCATAGATATACACGCGTACAAATCTTATACTTCACTTTATCACTAGAACGATAACAAAGAACTATTAACACACGTGCTTATTCTTGAAATTTAGTGGTCAAGTTTCTGTGCCGAACTGAACTGAACATCGGTTTTCTATACATGAAATTTCCTTCAGAATTATTCCTAGGACACAAACACTTCTAAATAACTTAATTGGTCACATTTGTTCTAACATGTTTGGTTAGGTTATTGAATTGTCATCTACTTACTTCAAATTCCATAGAAAATTCTCTCTTTTTTTTTTCTTTCTGAACTTAAATGCTTTAAATAATGCTTTACACATTCATTGAATGAGAGCAAAGAGGCCTCCTTGTTTTGGGCCTAGACATCCTCAATCAGACTCTATTTTACATATTCAACATCATTGGACCCTTTGTCAAATAATATTTTTAAAATCAACAACCTCCTTTGATTTTTTTTTTTTCTTAGTATAAGATTTGATAGTATGATTTTGCCACAACATAAAGAATAAACTGTGATAAGAACTGTTAAAATTAAACTCTAAAGAGGAGAGAAAGTTGTGAATGATGCATATAGGTGTAGAAGGGGACCAAGCTACCTCCCCTTTTCATGCTTGTAAGTAATAGTTTCATTGTTCTTTCAATAATGGAGGAGTTTGAAAATGACGTTAGAGAATAAAGAAATGCCTGCAGATTGTTATTTTTGTTTTCGTACAGAAAAGGGTAACTTTTATCAAACGCGTGTGTTTTGGAGAAGACTTTTTCAATATCTCTCTTATATGTAAAGAAGACCAGCCCCTACGACTTCAACTGTTTGTCCTCGCCAAAGTATTTAAGTATATGACAAGTACGTACATGAAACTACATGCAAGTTGCACTCCAATGCTGTTTATTTTGTATATTATATATCATGAAAAGATCTTACTTTAAACCGTACAATGCACACACTTTTATTAACTTGTAGCTTTGTTTTGGAGATTGTTTTTCTACTAGAGAATTCTTTTTGCAGGGATTGAATAATTTCAAAGTTTTTAGTGGCAAACTATTTTTCTGTCCTAAGATGATCTATCGCTAAAGTCCCGTCTAGTTTTAAGTTTTATTTAGTAAAAATAAATAAAGAAAGTAGATAGGTAAGAAAATATGAGAAGTAGAATATGAATAAAGTAAAAATAAAATTTTTTTAGTTAGAAATATAGAAAATAAATAAATAAATAATTTAGCTTTTCTAAAGTTATTTATTTTAAAAAATAACAATTTTTATTATTAACTTTATTATTTATTATTTGTAATTATTATTATTATAAAAAATAAAATCTATAAAACCAGAAGGTCACCGTTTACTTTGGATTCTCATAATAGACTATGGACCAAATTATATATAAAAAAGAAGTTACTAGTTACACAATAAGCTGTGTTATATAATTAATTATTGATTTTTGATTGGTGCGTCTCTTTTTTTACTAATTTGTGCAGAACTTTTTGACCTTAAATATAATTTTAATGTTTTTTTTTTCACCAAACCACTTATATTCTCTCTTTATTAAAGTTTGGTGTTCTTAGCAACAATAATGATAAGAATGTTTATTTTGGTAATAGTGGGATTATTATAATATAATAGTCTAAGGATCACATGTGCTGATATATAAATAACTGCTTATACATTTTGAATAAGTATTATTAGAGCTTTTGAAACTAGTGTTTTAGTTTAATAATATTTTTTTAAAATTTAAAACTATTTTCTTAGTCTTTCTTTGAGTTATGAGGTTAAGATTGGAGAGTGGACTAATGAAAAGGGTCATGTGATGGGTATGAAAGCAATTATGTAGAAGATTGAAAAAAAATGTATATATTTATGAAGTTAACATTAAACTTGTTAAAAAAACTGTTTCAAATTATTTAAAAACCATAAAAAAAAAACATAAATTAAACTTCTTTAAAGATAAAAATTCATTTGGAGTAAAACCTAAAAAGTACAAAACTATTTATATAATTTAGTAAATAAATTCAACATGATTTCTCTAATTATGTTTCAATATGTGAAATTTCAAAACATGTTTCATTTGATTCAAATATGAAAAATATGTTATGGTTTGGTACTTGCACCTTCCTGTTAAGTTGTTTTGGAAATGTAGAAAATAAAAAATAAAAATCCAAACTTTTCTATCACTTAACCTAAGAAAAACCTTCAGTTTTCAATTATATATATATATATATATATATATATATATATATATATATATATATATAAATAGTTTTCAACTATATTTTATATATTTTTTAAAGTCTGTCTTGGTTTTAATAAAATGGTTATTAAGAATGGACTATGACAAGATGTCCTTTTGTTCCAATATGAAAGTTTTATATTTTTCATATATGTTGGACTTATTAATTTTTTAATTATATTTCATCTATGTATCATGTTATAGGTTTTATTTATTGAATTAGTGTAATTTTAAAAAAGATTACTCAAACTGATAGATTTTAAGAAAAAAATATTCATATAAATAAGTTATATTAATATGATATGATTTCAATTTAAAAAAGTTATGCATCACAAGAGTTTGAATTTATGAAAGTAAAATTATACTAACCTGATATAACTTTAATATGAGAGGATAAGATGCTTAACCTACACAATTTTGATTAATATTAATCACAATTTTATTTTATAAAAAAAATTGATTTCTGTCATACTAAACAAGTTAGTACAACTTTATTCTCATAAATCCAAACTTATATCATTTATACATTATTTTTAATAAAATTATGTCATACTAACATAATTTATCCATATATATATATAAATTTGTTAAAATTTATTTATTTTAATAAAACTGTATCAATTTAATTAAAATTTTCATCTTATCCATGTTCAAATTTAATTTTCTCAATAAAAAAGAAACTATTTTTTTTTCAAATTATGTTACTATACCATAATTAAATAATTGTTGCCATTTATTTATCAACTAATATAAATGCATTCCAATATAATTTCTTTTCTAACCCATTTTCTACAGAAGAAAATAAGTTATAAATAGTCAACGATATTATAAAAATGTAGTAAAATAAGAAAAATATATGCTATTCATGTAAAATATATATTACTGTCAAGATAGACTAATTATTACTAAATGAGCCCATAATAAAAAAATCATTCATTAATGATACATCAAAATGTCCATAAAAAATATATGCATCAAAGTAATTATCTTCTTAATTGAGTATTACAAGATTGTCATGTCCAATCAATATAATTAAAAATATAATATTTAAATTAGAATAAATTTAATCTAACACATATAATTTGATTACATTGTTCAGTATAATTAATATATTTACATTTATAAAACTGATTTTAATCACTCCAAGGGAGATCTTTGAAAGAGTTGATTGATATTGCCAGTGTTTATATTACACTTACATCTCGTGTTTGCTTTCAAAATAACAATGTTATTATTTTTTTAAAAAAACATGATTTCTCTTGAAAATTTTCAATTAAGTTACCAGAAATACAAACATCTTGATTGTAATTAAAAATAATTATACAAATTTTAGTATGTGATGGGATCCATCCCGAAGTGTCGTGTCAGTGTAGCAGACAAAGATGACAGGTGTGCACGTGGGGCTTCTGCTTTTGGACTGACTTTGAAGAGTCCTATCCGATGTGGGCCTCTCTCACTCTCTTCTTAATACTCTTTTCATCTTCTTTTTCAAAAATTATGATGCAAGTACACAACAAAATTTTCACCTGGAGTTTATTTTTCTCTTCTTGTTGTGAAAATATATATCCAGACCTTATTTTAAGATTCACTGGAATGAAAGAAGGATATAGATTTAAAAAGATAATAATAAATACGTTAAACAACTAACAAAATCATCCTTTTTATTATTGGTAATGTTTGATCGAAACACAAGCAATGTGTTAAATTGCACTAAGAAAATTAAGCATGGATGATTTTTTTCAAATATGTTGGACAATTTAGCATTATTATTTGAGGGAAGTTGAGGGTTTTATCAAATTTCAAGAATTTTTCTAAGAAAAAAATGAGAAATGTTGAGATTAGGAAAATGTTACCATAACATAATCCAATGCTAAATTGCTAGAAACTCTTGGCATGTGAAATGTGATTGTGTGAACATACAATTGGACAATTTATAAAGTTAGTTAGCCCAAAGAGAACTAATATAACTTTGGACAATTTATCTTGAACACTTGTAGCACATGGGCCTTTCTCCATTATCACAGTTGTTGTCCAAAAGTAGGAAAGGTTTTGACAAAGGGGAATAAGGTCTGTTTCTACAAGTTTTCTCACAGGTACTTATAAAAGAAAAAAAAATATTAATAAAACAATGATTTAATAACTTTTATTTATAATTACGTTTAATAAGCTGTTTTTATGATTTAGCCTTTCCAAAACAAAATTTTTAATAATTGAAAAAGATTATTTCACTTCTCTTCCAATTGTTTATAGATTTACTCCAATTTAGCATTCAACCTATAATCTCTATGATATGAGCTTATAAGAAATGGTTAGAAACTCTTTTATCCAACACTTTTCTTATCAGTTTGTAAAAATTAAAAACTTAGAAAAAAAATTTAAACATATAACAGAAAGAACATTTACAAGTATTTTAATAAAAATAAAATAAGTATATTTGACATGTGCGCAAGTTTTTCCAAGACCGGATTTATGGAGAGTGAGCCGTATGAGAAGTCCTTAGCAATTAGGTGGGCCTTGGGACTGAAGATGGGCCTTATTATATGGGCCCATTGGTAAATAAAATTATTTTAATTTTAATTTTAACTTTAACGGCGCCAGCAACACTGGCTTTGGAACCGCGTAAATCAGAGGGAATTGGATCATCTTCCACCAGTGCTATCATATAAAAAAGAGAAGGGAAAAAAGAAGAACCTGTTTGTTTGGTGTTCCTTTCTTGTGATCAGAAGGGAACAAATAGTCCTTCTCAGAAGCTCGTTCCGATGGGTTCTCTTCCTTCGCCGACATTCCCAGCCGCGGCGGCCAAACATTGCCTTGACGAGATCAGCCACATTGAGGAGAGTGCCCTCACGACGCTGTTCAAGTCGCAGCAGAGTCACCTCAACTTCTTCTTCGACCACATCGACCACTCTCAAACTCTAGCCTTTACGCGCGCTCTCCTTAACGCCGCCGGCACCGTCTTCTTCACCGGCGTCGGCAAGTCCGGCTTCGTTGCCAACAAGATCTCGCAGACGCTCGTCTCGCTCGGCATCCGCTCCGCCTTCCTGTCGCCGGTGGACGCGCTCCACGGCGACATCGGGATCCTCACTGACCGCGACGTGCTCGTTCTCCTCAGCAAGTCAGGCGCCACCGAGGAGCTCCTCCGTCTGGTGCCGTGCGCGAGGGCGAAGGGCGCACTCCTCATCGCGCTCACCTCCGTCGAAGGTAACGCGCTGGCCGCGGTGTGCGACATGGCAGTGCATTTGCCTCTCCAGAGAGAGCTCTGTCCGTTCAACCTTGCGCCGGTCACATCCACCGCCATTCAGATGGTTTTCGGGGACACCGTGGCCATCGCGCTCATGGAGGCGAGGAATCTTACCAAGGAGGAGTACGCCGCGAACCATCCCGCTGGCAAGATCGGGAAGAGTCTCATCTTCAAGGTCCTTTTTCTATTCCATTTGCATGTGCCTTTTTTTCCCGTAATTTGTTGTTGTCTGATTCGAATTTGAATTGCAGGTGAAGGATGTGATGAAGAAACAGGACGACCTTCCGATTTGCAGAGAATCGGATTTGATTATGGATCAGCTTGTGGAACTGACGAGTAAAGGATGCGGATGCCTCCTTGTTATCGATGACCGTTACCGTCTGATCGGAACGTTCACCGACGGTGATCTCCGTCGCACTCTCCGAGCCAGTGGAGAAGCCATTTTCAAACTCACTGTGGGGAATATGTGCAACAGGTAACGTAATCATCATCATCATCATATCAATATACACGTACATCCTACCTAGAAAACTCTAGATTCAGGATAAAAGTTCACAGTAAATTTTATTTATTAGAAATAAGTAGGTAAAGAGCAATACCCAGATGCTGTGTCTTATTCCATTCTAAGAGGAAACTCCAATTCTGAATCAGAGAATGATGTCAATAAGTTAATAGTTATGTTTAATGCTTTGTTGAGAAGGCGAGTATATGACAATGAGGGTGTTTCGTTGATGCTAGGAATCCAAGAATTATTGGTCCGGAGGCTATGGCAGTGGAGGCGATGAGGAAGATGGAGGCACCTCCATCGCCTGTTCAGTTTTTGCCTGTGATAAACGATGACAATATTTTGATTGGGATCGTGACCTTGCATGGATTGGTTTCAGCTGGCTTGTGAATTGTGGTGTTTTATATTAATAGATATATAATTGCTTCATTCTTTTTAGTTTTTACTTCGCTTAGCATGAAACCCACTCAGTTTCAAGGGGATTTCTTGTGTACTGTATCATTTCGAATAGGATTCAGAAGCACTTTTTTCTGCCCCTCCTTTTGCTCCGTAAAGGACTTAGATTTTTTTTTTTCGGTATGTCACACCTGCCGACATTGCGGGCACCTGTTTTCGTGCTGTAATTATTGATGTAACCAGTTCGACCTTGATGTTGTTGTTTTGATTAATACATTTATTTACACTTTCAATTTCATTCGCGAAACAAATGGGGTGGTGGGGGAGCATAGCAAAGAAACTATGAAGTGACAGCATGGATTGATGTTTACACATTTTCCCCCTATTTCTGTCTGTTTAATTTGAGCAGAAAAAAAAAAAAAAAAAAAAAAAAAAACTAAGGGAAGTTTTAAAACGAAGGGTCTTTGGTCCTTAATTGATAGTAACATTACTAGAAGAAGAGCGTACAAGAAAACAACGCCAGGAATGAATTCTTATGTGTCACTAAACATAAACATAATGCGACCCTGTATGTTCATATATGCTGCTGAATGAAGACATACATTAAAACTAATTCTGAGAAATTAGAAAACTGCGGAGCATATATATTTGACATTCTTGAGAAATCGGAGCTCAATAGAAGAAAAGCAACTCCCGCGGAGCGTTGTAAAGAAAACGCAGAATATGAGAGAAGTAGACAAGAATGACATTACAAAAACTCAATGGATCTGCCGTTCTGTCTACTAGCCAAAATAGTGTTGGTTCTTGTCAACCATTGAATATACAAACCAACCTTTTTTGTAAATATATCTAAAGTATACTACGATGGATGTACCATCCAAATTCCTACACTGATAAATCTACTTATGCAACTTCAGAATCTGATGACGAAGAGGCGCTCATACTATCAGATGAAACATCAGGTAACGCATGCTCTTGTAGAAAAGACAAGTAACGTAAGTTTGTAACCGAAGGGACATTAGATGCTTTTGGATTTCCTTTCTTTGAAGTCTGGGGGACCTGGGAAACCACTTCCTTTCGTTTCTTCTTGGATGGGTTTGGAACCACTTCCTTTCGTTTCTTCTTGGACGGGTTTGGAACCAGTTCCTTTTGTTTCTTCTTGGATGGGTTTGGAACCACGTCATTTTGTTTCTTTTGGGAAGAACTTGAAACCAGTTCATTTTGTTTTTTCTTTGATGACTTCAATATTTCCTGCAATTGACGTCGTTTCTCTTTCGATTCATTTGCTGCTGTCTGGGGTATAGATTTTTTCATATGCAAGGCTTGCGAGGGGCCGGTTGAACCACTAACATTTTCTGGGCGTGGTTTTGATCTCTTGGAGGCAGCAGAGTTCAGAGTTAATCCGAGATACTCTTTGGCCCATTTAAAGACTGCACTTAATTTCCCATCCAACGCTTGACGAAGAACATTCAAATCACTGATTTCATAACGGTAGAAGACAATTTTGTTGCTCCAAGTGCAAGAACAAAAATGTTTTGCATGATCAAGACATGCAAACTTGTCATTTGAACATAAGCACCCAACAGCAGATAAATGTAAATCACACAGGCAAATACTACATTCCCTTCTACAAGTGGCATAAAATTTTTCATCCATTCTTTGTGATACTAAAGAACTGGAAAGAAATTTCCTCTTCAAACTTTCGCTCTGAATGCGAGACTACACAGAGGAAACAAATATAATAAGAATGAATGCAACCTGAATGGAGCAAACTATATAGCCAAATTTGAACAAGAAAAATGAAATGAAGGAAGGAGAGAGAGAAGGCCTTCAGAACTCTCTTAATACGAAAAATGTGTGCCTCTTCCGTCATTTCAGTTTATCGAGATAAATAATTGAATACTTAATGACCAATATAATTTGAAGTTGATAATAAACAACTTAACAAAAACTAGGATTTCGAGCTGAATGACTTACGTTGAAAGCTTTTGTTAAGAACTCATTTTTTTGATAGGCACCTTTATATGTTAAGCTGTCGGTCGATGTGGTCTTCATGCACAGAACAGTTTCCCACTGGGCCCTGACAGCTTCATTTGCAGCTCCTAGCAAAAGCTTGTCATACGAAAGTAATGTCTTTTTCCTTTGTTCACGATAAAGCTCTACTACATTCTGTCCATGAAGCAGCCACTCTAGAGGAGCAAAACTTACTGATTCAGAACAGTTGAAACCGCAATCAAATCCTGAATGATATGCCCCGGGGAAGACAAGAACAAATTCACGAGGATACTGAACACAACGATATACAGGTATACCCTCTGCCTTCAGTATGGAGCATGATAATTGCATCTCCTGGTACCAAATATTAGCATAAACACCTAACTCAGTTTCACATATAAAAAAAGTTTTCTTTAGAAACAACAATACATACCTTATATTTGAGGTGACAGGAATTTATCCACATTGAATTAAACTAGTTGAAAAATAAAATTTCATACCACTATTTTCTCTATCATAAACTGAAGGCAACAATTATTAAAGTTTCAACAAAGCCAAAGAAATATTACTGCAAGCAGCAACAACAAGGTTGGGCAGACTTGGACCTAGATGAGATTGAGCTTTATTCTGAAAAAAGGATTGTGAATGACAACAGTTTCAACAAAAGGTTGAGCTGCTGAGGTTGAACATTTAGCAGAAAGTGTTCTTCACATTTTTCAAGGAAAAAAGAAAAATCCACAACTCAAGGATATTGCATAGAACATTTGTTACTGCAATACCATGTTGATTACAATAGTGTAAGCTATAGTTAAGCAAGAGAAGACATAGATCCCGTAAGTGAAGCCTGTGCTTCCTTCTCTAAGTGCCCATTGGCCTATTGAATTTCAGTTGACGAAACAAATTAACATACAATTATTCTTTTCTTGAAACCTAGGAATCAGCTACTACAAAAGACTAATACTTTGTATGGTCAATGAAACTTTTGAAATTCCCAAGATGATATAAAGAGAGAAAATTATGACAATGAACATGTGGGACAGAGAAACATGTTAAAAAACGGTAACAGATGGGAGATATTGACAGGAAAATGGTGAAATATATAGATAATCCAACAGAATCAAAATCCACCTGACCAACAATATGATGTTTGTCAAAAGCTCAGGATTCATGTTGAAAGCGTTAACGGAAGACAAATATGAGAGATAAAAGGATGTTAGGTGTGCATCGCAGTTGCTTTTTAAAGAAACAAAGTTGTTCATAACAAGCAATCATATTCTCACCATATTATCATGCTTATGAGGCTTTCCTGCATGCTCATCTGGTAGATACTTTTTCCAAATTGTTTCAAAGTCAACAGCAAATCTTCCTGGGACGCTATACCACACTTTTGGTTCACCCAGATGTACGTAAGATAATGAGTATAAGTGGTGTTCTTCAACTTTCTGTTTAAGTCAAGTGATTAGATAGAGAATAAAACAAAAGGGATTCAATAATTGGATTTGAAAATTAGTCCGGAAGTTTCCACCAGAAAACTAATTGGAGATGAGAGATATTAAAAACAAAGATACGATGTGCATGCAAATATAAGGGAATAAAGCCATAGTATTACCCAGTTGACTGCAGAGAAGCACATTCCCACACTAATATTGGGGGCAAGGTTACATGAGACATCAGGGCTTTCAAACGAAAGAAGGGAACCTGAAAGCATATTATTCAAGTTCCATCCAGATTTCAAATATTCAGGGTAAGCGTGTGCCTCCACAGAATCAGAAACTGTCGGAAATCCACTGCTAAAAACTCCAGCCTCCAATTTGTTACAACGAAGCACCTAGCATGAGATCAATTAGAATTTTCACAATGTATCAAAGACTGAAGATGGAAAAGGCACTACATATTTTAATTTATACCTCAATTTCTTCAGTAGGATTTTGAACAATTCGACCATATTCACCCTCAATATTCTCCACAGATGGTTCCCACTGCTGACGTATAGCTAATTTTATATTGGAACCTATGAATTTCTTCTCATCCTTGTAATTGAAGTACTGCTTCTTAAATACGTCTGCATATTCCTTAAATGTTTTGAGACTGAATTTAGGACCGGGTTGAGACTCACAAGCACATTCTTCAACATTATGGTTATTTGGAGTGCTGGTGTTTCTTTTACAAAGCTGAGAGCCCAAAGCTACTTTTACATCTCTTTTTCTCTTGGTTTTTGTATTTTCACATGCACTAGCCATAATTTCTTGAGCTTGCTGAACTTGGTGTCCATCAATTCGCTGAATCTTAGTGACAAATTCAGACTTTTCCCATATGTTTTCTCTCTGAAGAAAGTATGGTGGTTTCCAGCAAGTAGGAGGGACAATTCGGCAAATTCCATAAGTTTCTGCTTTGGAACGTAAGCTTGCAATATATTTAAGTGTGTCTTTGAATTCCTTCATAATATACACAATTACACAAACATTTGATTCAACAATCACAACAATCCACATTTGATAACATAAATCAAGATATGCACAAGGAGACACGATGAAAGCATACAACTAAACTTAGGTGGTTGGTACCTCTTCTGTTGGGTGGAAGATAGGAGCTTCTTCCAAAGCTTCTCTTATCGCATCCTCAGGATGCCACCTTGCTGTCACCTGGTTCAAGACTTTGATAAACAAACAAAAAATAAAGGATACATGGTTATCCCTATTCCAATGCGGATAGGTAAAGTGAAGGTACATACCTTCACACAATTACTGCAATTAGCACATCCACGTATGGTCCCTTTGGGACGACCAGCATTTAGAGGTAGGTTCTAAAAAATGAAAAAAGAAAAAAAATATCATTAAATTTCTTCATGGTTAGAACGTAGAAGAGAAACCAGTATTATGCTCACAAAAGCACATGAAAAACTGGTATCAAGTCCTGCAATCCAGAGCCAAACCACCACACACATCACACAAGAACCTAGGCAGTTTCAATACACTGTCTGTATCTAAATGAGTCGTAATAACGACATCTTGATTCTAGTATTCATGGTTAAACAATTCGAATCATACGATTCCACCATTAAATGAATCTAAACTGAATTTGAATCTCACAATCAATGAATAAACTTGATTTTGTATCATTGATATGAATCACATGAAAAACAAATATTTTTTCCTTTTACTTTTCTTTCACCAACTTCCAAGAAAGAAATTGAAAAGTCACATAAGCTTAAATTGTTAAATCAAAAGAAATTGAAAGAAGGCTTCTAAACTTATCTTATTTGATTATCATAACTTCATTTGTCACTCAGCCAATGCATGCACTCTATTTTGTTGTTCCATTGATTCATTTCCATTCTTTTAAAATAGACTTCATAAACTTATATAAAACTAGTAATTTGTTCTCAGACTTATTACATTAAACTCTTAAAATATAAATCATGTGATATATTTAAAGTTACTTTTCATTATCTCCAAATATTACAATTCAAAACAAACTATGATTATACTTCCAAAAATCAGCTTGGTGATTCCCAATTTCAAACTCAATTTAATAACCTTGTCACTATGCCTTTCTAGTTTGATTATATTATTAATCTAACCACTAACCAAAAAAATGCAAGATTCCCAACTTAACCATAGGAAGATGCTTTGTGTGAGATTCCTCAGGCTTGTGGTGGTTGCTCAGGTCCATGTTTATCCACGGCCGACGTGTGAGACCCTGGCTATAAGCATTAATGTCATTCGTATCAAGTTTAGTCTTCATGCAGATTGGTTCTTGCTCAGATGCAACTGGAAAGGTTGTTGCAGAATTATCATTTTTCTTGACATTTCCACCCCTTCTCAAAATGAAAGATGTGAGGGATACGAAACCTGGGGGAACTGAAAGATTTTCGTTCTCCCGAAATTTGGGGCAATCACTATCCGCTTTCATCATCACTGCAGGAAAAGCCAAGCAAATATTTTCTAGAACACCATTTGTTGTACCAATTAATTCTTTGAATAGAAAATGAAATATTGGGATAATATGCATTGCAGACAATTTACTACCCCGATAGAATTCTTTATCACTCAACAGATTGAACTTCAAACCAATACAACAGCTCTTTAAAACACTCAATCTTTCAGTAGGATAAGAGAAGTTCAGAGAATAGCAAGGTGTCACACTCAAGATTTTACTCAGACTCGGGAAGGGGAAACAGACAGAGAATTATAAATTGTGAAATCATATCCTTCAAGATTCATAAAATTCTTATATTTGCATATAACATAGCATAAATAAGAGAGAAAAAAAAAAGGCCTTTATAAAACAAATCAAATGCCTAATTAAGCGTAAATTCATAATCATAGATTCATAAGTTTAAGAAAGTCAATAAATAAAGTCATAAATGACAGACATGAAGATATGAACGGAGCCTGACAACCCAACTAGACAAACAGAAGCAAACAAATTGCTCATGGAAAAAGTAAAACAGAATCACACATACAGAGTTACAGAAGAACAAAACAGAATTGCTTAAACAGAGACGATCTCAAACGTGGCCGAGAAGAACTCCAAACGTGACAGAGAAGAGCTCTGGTCATGATGGATTCATCTAGCAGTTCGGGGAAAGGCTTGAGAGGTTGAACATGCAATCACAACGACAAGAAGTGTTTTTCTCTTTTCTCTTTGTGTAACGTTTAGTGAGCACTTGGGCTTAGGTTTGTTGAAGCCCAAAAAGAGCAAAAAAACAACATTTACACATCGCCTAACAAACATAATTGAAAAAACTATATTTCTAACGAGTTTTCAAGTCAATGCAGCGACAGTACCAATCATACTCATTTACGATTCTGAGCACACAGACTTATCCAGACACTGCAGAAGTGTAGAATTGTGACTACCATGGAGAAAAGATAAGTGTGGACAAAGAAGCCAAAAGCTAAAGAGATTCAACCATAAGTGCTGATCATACAGAAGTTGTACATCTTTATCTTACCATAGACACAGAAGCAACAATAAAAACATCAACATACGACAATAAATGATTTAAAAAAAACTAGACACTGTTTCAAGTTTAAAAATATATCAAAAGTTATGAGGTTAATATTATTAGTTAGTTCTTTTACTGGATGATGCAAAGTGAAAATCACCTTATAATATAGCAATATACTCCCTAACTTCTATTAGCACTAGCAGAAGTCAAATTATTATTTATGCAAATTAATAAGGATGAGTATATGAGAAGGTGGTAAATGAAGTCATAGAAGAATTCGAAGGGTTTGGAAATCACTTTCGTAGTGTAGGAAAGTGCAGAACCAATTGATAGTGTGGGCCAACTCATTCTCACTCTGGCTCACAAATTTACACCACTCCTTTATAGTGTGAATGAAATTGAGCTTAAAATGAGGGTCAGGTTATTCTAATTATGAATCTCCCAAAATAATGTTCAACCCTACCAACTAAGAAGAAAGTATAATGATTTCTATCCCTCTTGATATTCTACTGTCTCAGTGAATATCCAAGATGAGAAAGTCAAAACCCATCATTTTGAGCCCCTCTCCACCTTTTCTAATTCTACCCTCTATGATATGCACAGAATGAAACACCAAGAATTGGAGTCATTTTTGTTTTCGACCCTATTTCCAATAATCCTTACATGAATCGTCATAAATATGGATTTCAAATAGAACCCTCAAAGGTGAAAAATAGCGTAAAACACGCGCGCAGAAACAAAGTGAATGAGAAACACGCAAAATTGAAGTAAAAGCTTTAAACTAAGAAGCATGTACAAAAGAGAAATATGCAATTTTGTTACGTACCCAGAATGTGGAAATACAGCGATTGCCCCAAAACCAGTTTCCTGCAACAAATGAACGGTGAAAATCGAACTGAAGAGACTAAAGTAGCATTCAGCCAGCAAAAATTAAAACAAAAAAGAAAAAAAAAAAACTATGAATTGAGAAAGAAGAAGTTACCCAGAGGAATTACTGGAATGATTAATGATTTGTGAACTTGAGAGTGAAAATTAAAAATTTATAGGATCTGGAGTCCTCTCTCACCATCTTGCCCGAACCCAAAGACTGCGGATTATGAAACCCTAAAACCAAGCATTATAATGTTTATTGGTAACAAGGGATTCAGAGAATGGAAAGAGTGAATACTATAACATACATACATTTTCAATGAGTTTCACTTAAACTGCGCAAAAAGATGACTTCAATGCTTTGGTAAGTTCTTGTGTTGAATGTTTTGTTAAATAGTGCTGAAATGTTTATTATTCTTCTTCCATGGCAGGTAGCTCAAGAAGAAGTAACTGTAAATATTGTGAATCAATACAATGTGTGAACATGGAAAGTATCCCAGTTTTTCAATAAGTTATTTTCTCCATTTTTTTTAACCCACAATTATCTACAATTAACATGATAAAATTATGTTTATATTTCAACAAATGCTTATAATATTTAATTGTTATATTACCTTTGAAAACAAGTTATCAAGTAGTTTTTTCATTTTCAAAAAATTGTTTTCCCATAATATAGGGAATCAACAAACTCATTTGTTGTTAATTTTTAATCGATTTGATTAACTGTTAAATTGACCCAACACAAAGATTAAGCAACTAAAAGAAGATTGAGAAACACTCCCTTTGTGTAAAAGTCAGTGAGTAGCTTATTGACTAAAGAAGATTCAAAACGGAACGTGGTTAATAAAATAAATATAATTTTTAACACATGCTCATCTAAATTTAAATATATTTACATATACTTTTTTTTTATTTATATAAAATAAGGTTTAATAGGATTTTGGTCTTAATAGGTCTGTATTTGGAGATGTCTTGAATATGAGTTGGTTAAGTGGGGAAAATTAGCACTAAACTAATTTATTTTTTACTTTGGTTAGTACCATAAACATAAAACCCTATAAAATATGAAGAATGATCTTTCACATTTTTACTCCTCAAATTCAATTGACTAATTGAATGAATCAATTAATTATACAATATCCTAAGAAACATAATTTTGACTAATTGAATGAATGAATGCATTTTTTTTTTCAAATTATTACTCAGTTACTCTATCATTAATTTTCAACTTTCAATTTTATAGACTTACCAAATTTGTTCTTTCTAATAAAACAAGACATTTGTACCCTCTCTTTCAATATCTTTAAAATGCATGAACATGTGCAAGATGTGAAAAAGATATAGAAGTGAAAGTTTTGATGATATGTTATATAATGTGTGAAAAGAAGTAAGATATAATTGTTATTATATACCAAATGATTTGTTCGCAAATTGTCATATGTAAAAGGGTTACATGTCTTTCATTCTCATAGTGCATGATAATAAATTTCATCTATATTGTGTGATGAGGTTTTTTTTTTTTTATTGTATTTCTTCCAATTCAAGTGAAATATTAAAATTGAGAGAGTGAAAATTAGAAAGTACAATGTATAATCTCCTATTTCTTGTTAATTTGAACACAAGGATCATTTTATGAATATAGCACGAAGACATTTAAAGAATCAATTATTATATTACATAAACAGATAACTTATATCAGTCTTTATATTAACATGATAGATGAAGTATGTTTAAAAAATATTTTATTTCATTTTATTAAATTTTTAACTCTATGATATCAAACTTAACTACTAATAAGATAACAATCATGAAAAACATAAATAAAATTAGATGATTTATAACTTTTCACAACTATTTTTAAAAGTTTCAAAATAATACCACACTCATAAGTTTAAACATATGTAACATGTGTGTAATGTAAACACTTAATATTACACAACTCATAAAGTTATGTTAAAATTAACATAAAAAACTTAACGGTGGAACAATGTAATTAAATAATATATATATATATATATATATA
>Ga0209489_107094_pt1 | contig 17148 bp, 11 predicted proteins | sample SiratrowhiteBW_FD_187527 | JGI IMG/M metagenome (GOLD analysis project Ga0209489, IMG submission 187527) | Root nodule microbial communities of legume samples collected from California, USA - Siratro white BW (SPAdes) (version 2) | ecosystem: Host-associated > Plants > Roots > Nodule | place... | reverse complement strand
GTGGTTCGCTGTGTGTAATTTTGGAACACACACATTTGTTTGAGGGGTGAAATGTCTAAGTGGTTCGCTCAGTTCAAATAAGTGGTTCGCTGTGTGTACTTTTCGAACACACATTTGTTTGAGTGGTGAAATGTCTAAGTGGTTCGCTCAGTTCACCTAAGTGGTTCGCTGTGTGTAATTTTGGAACACACACATTTGTTTGAGGGGTGAAATGTCTAAGTGGTTCACTCAGTTCAAATAAGTGGTTCGCTGTGCGTAGTTTTGGAACACACAGACTTGTCTGAGGGGTGAAAGCACTAAGTGGTTCGCTCAGTTCAAATAAGTGGTTCGTTGTGTGTACTTTTCGAACACACATTTGTTTGAGTGGTGAAATGTCTAAGTGGTTCGCTCAATTCACTTAAGTGGTTCGCTGTGTGTAATTTTGGAACACACACATTTGTTTGAGGGTGAAATGTCTAAGTGGTTCGCTCAGTTCAAATAAGTGGTTCACTGTGTGTACTTTTGGAACACACATGGGTCTCAGGGGTGGAATGTCTAAGTGGTTCGCTCAGTTCAAATAAGTGGTTTGCTGTGTAGTTTTGGAACACACAGACTTTTTTGAGGAGTGAAATAACTAAGTGGTTCGCTCAATTCAAATAAATGGTTCGCTGTGTGTACTTTTCGAACACACACATTTGTTTGAGTGGTGAAATGTCTAAGTGGTTCGCTCAGTTCAAATAACTGGTTCGCTGTGTGTACTTTTGGAACACACATTTGTTTGAATAGTGAAATGTCTAAGTGGTTCGCTCAGTTCAAATAAGTGGTTCGCTGTGTGTACTTTTGGAACACACATTTGTTTGAGGGGTCAAATGTCTAAGTGGTTACCTCAGTTCAGATAAGTGGTTCGCTGTGTGTACTTTTGGAACACACAGACTTGTGTGACGGGTGAAAGCACTAAGTGGTTTGTTCAGTTCACATAAGTGGTTCGCTGTGTGTAATTTGGAACACGCAGACTTGTGTCAGGGGTGAAATCACTAAGTGGTTCATTCAGTTCACATAAGTGGTTCGTTGTGTGTAATTTTGGAACACAAAAACTTGTCTGATGGGTGAAAGAACTAAGTGGTTCGCTTAGTTCAAATAAGTGGTTCGTTGTGTGTAGTTTAGGAACACACAGACTTGTCTGAGGGGTGAAAGCACTAAGTGGTTCGCTCAGTTCAAATAAGTGGTTCGCTGTGTGTACTTTTGGAGCACACACATTTGTTTGAGTGGTGAAATGTCTAAGTGGTTCGCTCAGTTCAAATAACTGGTTCGCTGTGTGTACTTTTGGAACACACATGGGTCTCAGCGGTGGAATGTCTAAGTGGTTCGCTCAGTTCAAATAAGTGGTTCGCTGTGTGTACTTTTGGAACACAGAGATTTGTTTGAGTGGTGAAAACACTAAATGGTTAGCTCAGTTCACCTAAGTGGTTCGCTGTGTCTAGTTTTGGAACATACACGATGTGAACAAACCCATGACCATAAACGAATCAAACGTTGACACCATCAACCCAGAACACATCAAGAAACAATTTTTTTTTCGCGTACAGGCATAACCAGAAAGCAAGATCAAACCATGTGAATAAACCCTAAACCGTAAACGAAGCAAAGATCGACACCAGCAACCCAGAACACAGCAAGATCTCATTTTTCGCATACATGCATAACTAGCAAGCAAAACCAAATCATATGAACAAACCCTAAACCCTAAACAAAGCAAACATCGACACACAGCAAGCATGTTTCATACCAAAAAAGCTTAGGGTTTAAGGTCAATACCACCAATGCAAACGGTAAAGCTTCGACGGTGGGGAAAAGGAAGGCAAATCTTGCAGAAGGAATGTGAATCTTACACAAGGAACTCGAATCTTGCTGTTTCATCTGTTCTCTCTCCTCCAGAGCATGCGGGGTTAATGAGTGCAATGAGAAAATGAGATCTGCTTTTCCCTTTCAAATTGCCCTGCATTTTTCAGATGGCAAATGACAAAAGACACCCTTTGCAAAAAGACAAACATGAACCACGTAATTAGAAAATCATCTGTGCTTCTCTTTCTTTGCCACGCAGGACGACACTGCCACGTCGGAGTGTCAAATGGAGATAAGAGAAAAAGGAGTGTCAAACTATCATTTTCCAAATGATAATCCACTAAAAACACATCTTATTCATCTCAATTTCTCTTTTCTTTAGATAAAATCATGATTATCTATGAGAAAATACAGAACAATCTTCTATTGCTTATGGCTTTATAGTAGTGGAAAAAGTTGAGTGCCTTTGTGGAAAAAATTTCCACTTTACATAATTAAGCTTGATGTTTCTTTAGAGATTTCACTTATATTCTTCCTCAACATGTGTAAGCGCTTTATGTTTTTCTAGAATTCACTTGTATTCTTCCCTAAACTGTGTTAGCAGAAAGGTATTGATGTAGATTCTATTTATACGTCTTATGTTTCACATTTTGGACTAAAACTTGTGTGGTTTGGTTAATCTTATTAATTAGGATGTTGACGGTGTAGTTTGGTTCAAAAATTAAACATTAAAGTTATAAGCAGTTCAGTTTAAAAATAAAATAAAATAAATCAAACAAAATTAAATTAATTTTTGCAGTTTAGTTTAGATCAATTTTTCGATTTTGTTATAGATTTTCTTATCATACATCATCTATTTTTTTTTTTAAATATTGACATGATATTATTTCATGTTTAGACGCTTATTTTTTTACTCTCCTATAATTAAATATTTGTTCTTTTTAATATTGTATATAATATTATAACAAATATGTTCACGTATGTTATCAATTATTTTTACCAGTAAGAGAACTAATAAATATAAAAATTATCATTTTATACTAAAGAAAAATAAATAAATAAATAAATAAGTGATTGGATTGTATTTTCACATTGTAACATAAATAATATATAACTTTGAGGATCGATATCTCATAAGCTTAACAAACCTAGAAGAAACATTCATACAATACTGCATAAAACTCTAAACGAAAATATTAAATCAGTCTCTTTGTATTTTTTCATTCCAATAATACTTTATTTTATTTTAATAATTTTTTCCATCAAAACCATTCATATAACATTCACACCACTAGCACAACTATTCAACCACTTCATCCATATAACAAACATACTCAACTACTACGTAAGTAAAATAATATAATACTCAAGTAAGGCATAATAGGTTTTCTTCTCACACATATATTGTGTATACATAAAATAATAAATAATATAATAATATTCAAACAATTAATTCTGACTTAATTTAAAATAATTTTAATTTAAGTTAGTTTTAAAAATCTTGAACTGTAAAATAAATCAAAAGAAATTGAGTCTGACAAAAAAATGTCTAAATCAATTTAAAAGATTTTAATTTTAATTAATTCATTTTTCGATTACTTTCCTTATGGATTTAGTTATAAATAACCACATTATTAACAGCCAGAAGATGCTATAAATATAATGTAAGTGTGAAATGTTTTATAAAAATATAAAGAAAGACTAAACTATATATGTTTCAACATTTAAAATATTATGAAAAGAATGTTAACTGAAAAAATATAATATCTTCATATTTGTTATGATAATTAAAAAGAAGTTCCTAAATATTAATATATTCTGGAAAAAATATAATATCCTATTTTTATTCTTACAATAAGAAGTGGCAAAATTATATCATTAGACAACGTATATGTACTTTCTTAATTCAATTACAATTCATTTTTATTTACTTTTTCTATTAATCATTTTGAATTTTAAAAATAATTTTCGTAATATCAATATTTCTGCTTATAAAATGCCTGCATGAAGATGTAATTCCAATTAATACGAATCCCAGACCTTAACCAACCGTCATTTACTAACTAGCAAACCGGTAAGTTTGCCCCAAATTAAAAACTAGTTTTTAAGCTTATAAATTTTCATTTATAATTTTTTTAAGTTATAAAAATTAAAATCCTATTTTAGATTAAAGAAAAATAAAATTTTAAATCAAATAAAATAAAGACATGTTTATAAAAAATTGTTTTTCATAATAATTTTATCTCACCTAGATTCTTCTAGACAAAAGTTAGCCTAACATCTCTGGTTTTCTAGTTGGAGAAGAAACTCACTAAGTTTCGATTTTTCAGACATTCTAGTTCTCTCCCTCATCCACCACATGTCACCATTAACCTTGTTTGCACACACTTGTCACATAAGCATGCAAAGACCAAGCCACGTATCACAGCAGTTAGGGCAATAAATCCACCCCATTTCACCCATCATCTCTTCATTCAAATCTTCACATTCACAGCCACCAAAGATAGGAGGGGTTGAGTTAATAACTGCAATTTGAAGCAATTGAAGCAATCATGGCGAAGAGCAAAGATGACATAAAGTATGGAACAGCACAGGCAAGGCTTTCGGAAGATGAAGCAGTGAGGGTGGCGTATGTTAATGGCACTCCCCTTGAAGGAGGAAAGATCTCTGACTCTCAACCAGTTGACTTGTTTGCAGCTGCACACAATATTGCAAAGAGTGGCCACCAGGAAGCAAAGGATTCAAACTCTGATAATAATAATAATAATAATAATAATAATCAATCTCAGATGCACAAACGTCACACACCAGAAGGAGGTTCTGCAGAATATTCACCAGGGGCTCCTAGGTTGCCCCAAAATGGCCCTCCTCCAACAATGGCTCATAAATTTTAAGGCCATGAATGACATAGACAACCTTAAAAATTTATGTGTGTGTATGGTTTTGTGTTGTTTCTTGAGCCTCTGTTCTTTTTGGTTTAATTTTCCCTAGCGACGTGCATGGCATGTTTTGGTTTTGGTTTTTCTAATAAAGTAGAAATTTTGTTTTCATGAGATGTTTCGGCATGCGTGTTTGGTTTTTATTTTAGTTTTTTTTTTTTTAAGTTAAGTAACTAATTAACGAAAGCTTAGATGAATTTTTCGCACATTTAATTTTGTCCTTTGGATTTGAAGTTATTATAAACTGAAGCAATTTTATCCAACTTGTGCTAATTTAAAATTGTATTTTATTACTCTTTTATATGATAAATCAATTTTAAACAAAATTCAAAAGATCGATTTCATTCAAAAATTGAATATCCAAAATGCTCTCCATCTCAACTTCTCGTCTAGATTAAGAAGATTCTTGATGATTAAAAGATTCTTCATAACAGTTTCTCAACTTCTCGTCTAGATTGAAAAGATTCTTGATGATTAAAAAGATTCTTGATAACAGTTTTTTAAGTGATATTTTCTTGTTGTAATTTTTTTATCAGTAAAGTGAGACCAAAGTGAGACCAATATTATAAACAGACCACAACTCAATGACTGCTTCTGTACCTCCATTTCAAGCACCTCCTTCCAAATTTTAAAAGAATTCTTAAATTCTTAAACTGCCTGTTCGAAAGAATTCTTCAAAGAATTCTTGCAACAGTTTTATCCCTATTAAAACAATATTTTAAAATTATAAATTCTTAAAATTCTTAAAATTCTTTGGAATTCTTAAATTCTTAAACTGTCCTGTTCAAAAGAATTCTTCAAAGAATTCTTGCAACGACAGTTTTATCCCTATTAAAACAATATTTTAAACTGTCCTGTTTAAAAGAATTCTTGCAACGACAGTTTTATCCCTATTAAAACAATATTCTTTATCTCTCTTAAAACAATTAAATAGTGGTATTAAAACAATATTCTTTATCTCTCCTAAAACAATTAAATAGTGGAAAACAGTTGTGGCTGTTGTCTGAGTTCTCTTTCTCTAGGAGTTTTGAACGGCGTTCTCTAGTAGGATTAAAAGAATTCTTGCAACGACAGTTTTATCCCTATTAAAACAATATTCTAAAATTATAAAGACAATTTTATCTCTCTTAAAATAATGAAACAGTGGAAGAAAAAGATTATTTGAAAAAAATTCCTAAAAAACAATTTTATCTCTTAAAATAATGAAACAGTGGAAGAAAAATATTATTTTAAAAAAAATCCTAAACAGGCCTGTTTCTTTTCATAAACAGTTATGGTTGTGTTCTCTTTCTCTAGAGTTTTGAACGGCGACGTGTGTCGCAGAGTGTTTTAAACGTTGTTTTTTAGAATTAAGAGTTTTGAACGGTGACGTGTGTTGCAAAGCATTAGCGATACAGTAGCGTTGCAGTAGTAATATCATAGAATAGTTATGATATCCATATTTGAAAACAGTTTCGGAATTGTTAATTCAGCAACAACTCACTGTCAATAAAATAAAAAATAGTTTTAGAATGGATTATTTGTTGACAATGAGTTGTGAAATAGGTTGTTTCAAAACTGTCTTAGAGAATAGTTTCGAAAATTAAAAATTATATAACACTTTAAAATCGCAAAAACTATCCAAATCAATAGCAGAAACCACCCAAATCAGATGTTTAATAAAATATCATTACCTCAATATGTTTAATAAAATATCTTTACCTCAAATGCTGAATCAATCACAAGACGTTTAATAAAACGTTTAATAAAGTATCTTTACCTCATGCTAAAAAATATATACATATTCATCTGTACAATAATAATTTAGGGACACTTTGGACATTTTTTAATAAAAATTTAGAAGTGTCTCAAGGAACGTTTAGAGGTGTAGGAAGAAGAAGTCCAACTCAATCAATTTCCATTTCAGGATAATTGGATTTTGGATTTGAAGCCACATTTTAAAAGAATACCTCCAAACTTTAAAAGAATTCCTAATTGTCTTGTTTTAAAACAATATTTTAAAAGAATTCTTAAATTTTCATGTTTGCAAAGATAGTTTTATCCCTCTTAAAATAATAAAACAGTGGAAGGGGAAGGTGCGTGAAGGTGGACAATTGCAGTTGTGTTCTCTAGCAGTAGAAGTTTTGAATGGCGGCATGTGTCATCGGCAGTGTGTGTTATCGGCTGTGGAGCAGTGGTTGAGCAACGACAGAGCATCGACGGTGTAGTGGTGACACCATAGAACAGTTACGGAATGGGTTGTTCTGGAACTGTCATCCAGATCCAAAGAACAGTTCTGAAACAGTCCATTTCGCAACTCATTGTCAACGAACAAACAGTTTCGGAATGGGTTGTTCATTGACAATGATTTATGGAATGGATTGTTTTGAAACTGTCATCCAGATCCAGAGAACAGTTTCGGAATAGCCCATTCCACAACTCATTGTCAACGAAAATAAAAAATCACAGAACATCCCCAAATCGCAAAAACCACCCAAATCAACCACAAGATGTTTAATAAAGCATCCTTACCTCTAATGGTTTATAAGTATGTAGACGGTAGTGGTCGACGGAAGCAAATTGGCGACGACAATAATAAACAGAATCAGTGGAGGTGTGTTGGAGGTGATGGCAGAGCAATGGAAGTAAGTTGGAAGGTGAGACTTTAGGGTTTTGAAAGGCTATTTCATCTGCACGATAATAACTCAGGGACACTTTGGACATCTTTTAAAAATTTGGAGATGCCTCAAGAAACGTTTGGAGGTGCAAAAAGAAGCAGTGCAACTCAATTAGTCCCATTTCAAGATAATTGGATTTTGGGTTTGAAGGCCAATCCAAATTTCTAAATATTAATAGAAAGGTTTCTATGAAAGAGGTGAAAGGTCACATGGTGAAAACTCATTAACAAACATGTAGGAACAGCTGGCTCCAGAAGAGGGGGTTGAATAGAGCCTGAACTCAATTGGCTATAAACAAAAACCACCAAGCAAGATTGTCTAAGGCAATAATATATAAGCACAGATAAAGCAGTTTCATACTGGTTCACCCTAATCTCTTGGGCTACGTCCAGTTCTCCCTTGAACAAATCGTTCAAGAGGTTCCACTCTTCAGCAAAATAGTTACAACGAATACACAAACCTCTCCAGGTTACAATGAGTACATAAACCTCTCCAGGTGATAACGAGTACATAAACCACTCCAAGTTATAGCGAGTACATAAACCACTCCAGGTTATAGCGAGTACACAAACCTCTCCAGGTTATCACGAGTACACAAACATCTCCATGTTATCACGAGTACACAAACCTCTCCTGGTTATACCAGTCACAATATCCCCCTAAGATCAAGACCACTCAAGATTAAAAGAAACACTCTCAGAAGAGAGAACAATGAAAGCTCACAAGGGTTTACTTCACAAAGGTGAAGAATTACACAATGGTTTCACACAACCCAAAACTCTATATGCTCTCTATAGCAAATTGACAATAAACACTTAGTATATTTTCTTCAAATGTATTGTATGATGTTTTTCTCTTTTCGCTTCTCTTTGTTTTTTTCTTCAACTTGAACTTGCTCCTCTATATGTAGCTTTTTAGAAACTAGTTGTTGGGATGCTTGAATAGAGCAATATTGACTTTTTGATGTATGGAGCTCAAACTGGAAATATTTTTCTAATTTTTATATTGCATTAAACTTGATTAATTTTGTATCGGACATAATTTAAAATAACATAAAGAAATTATATTTGAGATACTCATAAATAGTTTGAATAATTTCCATTATAAACAGATTTTAACATTAAAGAACATCATGATATAAAATCAATTAATCACATCTAAATACTCCATAATAATTTGAATAATTTCCATTATGAACAAATTTGAACGTTAAAGCATAATATGATATTAAATCAATTAATCACATTTAAATGCTCCATAATAATTTGAATAATTTCTATTATGAACAAATTTGAACGTTAAAGCACATAATATAAAATCAGTTTAAATCAAATCAATAACATAAAAGTAAATAGTAAGAAAACTTATGTGTCTACTGCTCTTTAATAAAGAAGTAACTGAACAAAGTATATAAATCATCAAATATAAATGTATACTTGAGTTTTGTTATCATCAAAACTTTATCAGGTGATTTGATAATCTAAAGGGACTTTAGACCGTCTAATATTCAACAAAACATATGAATACATGTCATTATCACACATGTATGGAGTGATCAAAAACCATTCTTTAATTATTCAATATAATAAACTTTTTTTATGTCCTCATAGAGGGAGCTATATATACCCTTAGGAAAAGGATGTCACATCTAGAAAGAGTGAAAGATGATGATAGTCTTGTAACGAGAGGTAATACTTGTAGTGAGAAAGTTCTTTTAGTTAAGAGGAGATGACAAGAGTTTTTTTAGCTAATTAGATATTATCCTCTTGTAAAAGGAAGAGGTATTAAAAAGTTGTAACAGAGGAGTTTCTTTTATGTTTGTTTAATTTATTTCCCTGTCTTTGATGAACAAAGACTAATAGGAAATAAGCATAAGGATGAACAAAGATCAAATAAGCATAAAAGATTGGTGGGATAATGTTTGATCTTCAATGTGTGGGACTGACTTTTTCCATTGAACTGGCTGAGTTTACGAAGTGTTTTCTTACTTCTTGTATTCGTTATTCCAACTTCTCTATCTATAATAATGGTTTTTGTTCACTAAGGAGTTTTGGTCATTAAGATTAATTTGATTATTGCTTTCATTAATTAATCATAACATTTTTATTAATTAATTTTAAGTTTGGTCATGAACTCCCTGACTAGAGACTAGAGAGGAGATGTTAGTAACGTCAACATTCTCAGTGGCTACCTAATCAAAGAGAAAATATGATAAAGACAATATCAAATAAAATCTCCCTTAAAACTTAGGGTGAACCCAAAAATATAAAGAAAGATCTATCAAAAACAAAAGTTGAAGAAAAAACTTGAAGAATTAAAGTGAAATGCAAGGATAGATTTATCAAAGGCTTAGAAAGATATATCAAAGTTGAAAAACTCAATTGAATAGAACTGAGCTTTTTATCAAGAGGAAAATGCCGCTATCTTTGGGAGTGTTGACAAAGTGATGAATACATAATCAATAAAATTTCAATAAATAATTGGAGAATCTTTTATAAAAAATAAATTCAGAAGATAATTTACAAGATTTCTACCGAAAATGAAATAATTGGAGAATCTGTTGTAAAAGAAAAATTAGATAAAGGTTGTCATGAATTCTCTCGTACAGAAGAAGTTCATATATCTCGATTCACTTTAAGAAAGAGAAGGTATGGGTCAGATTAATGATGATAATGAAGTTTGATAAAACGGTTCTCAAATGAATTCTTATAAATGTGTATATCAAAGGACATTAAATAATAGCTTTATAAAAGTCGTTGAGTTTCAAAAAGTGGGTCTCACGCTAAAAACAAAACAAACAAACTAACAAATAATAAGTCATCATCAATTATATAATAAAATATTTCATTCAATTATTATGTTGTTTGTACTGATGAATGAGTCGTGTTATAACATTGGCTTTTGTTGGAATAAGCACTTTGTCCTCAAAGTGAGAAGGCTGAGATTTTTTGTCAGGTGTGTGTGATGGAGGAGGGCTCAGGCAAGGTCCAATCACTAGAGGAATGTTCAGACAACTTGAAACAAACAAAGAGTCAGAAGCACCTGTGCAGATTAAAATGCTGACTATTTTGAACTTTGGGGATTCTTGTAAAAATTATAAAAAGTAGAACAGGAAAATTTGGTTGTTTTGTAAATAACTCTAGGTGCCTTGAAAATTATAAAAGACACCTAGGTTAGGATTTTTGGAAGCATAGGATTTGAACATGTGGCGCATATCCAATGGTGCCTAGCTTAGGAGAAGGTAGCTTGCTCCACACGCTAAGTTACTCTAACCCTAACGTGTGGTCCAAGTTAAGGTTCCAACCCTAGCTTATTTCATACGCCACCTTTGGTAGCTTGTATTGCAAGCTAGGGTTTCTAACCCTAGCTTCTTGTATACTCTACCTTAGCTTGTGATAGAAGCTACTAGTTTTTTTTCTTCTATAAATAAGAGGTGTAGCAACCTCCATTGTAGACTTGTTTGAGAGTAATGATATGCTGCCCAAAATTCAGCACATTGCCCAAGTTTCACATTGATTTTCTTCTCTTAGAAGCTAGGAACTCTCTCTCTTGAAGGTTGGCCCAACCTCCTTCAAAGCTTTCACCACCTACTTCACCATAACCACCACACTTCTTCCATATGTTTGCTTCCTCCACAGTTTTTCTTCCATCACACTTTGCTTCCGCACCATAAGAAGCTCCTTTCATGCCATTTATTCGGTGCAACAAGGCTTCCACAAGCACTACCTCCATTGGAGCTTGCGCAAGAAGCTAGAGCACCTAGGAGCTTCTCTATCAGTGTGGGTGCAAATTGTAACATTAGGTTAGGGTTAGGGTTGCTTGTGTGTGGGCCGTGTTAGATAAATGTGGAAGGGTGGAGCTCGAGACTTTGAGATTAGGAAGTATCTAGAGAGTGTTGAGGTGGCGTGTTTTGAGTGGCTCTTATGTTATGTGTGGGGCATGTTGGATAAGTGTAGAGGGGTGGGACTCGAGATTTTAAGGTTGGGAAGCATGAAGAGAGTGTTAGGTGTGGCATTTATGGTTGGAGTTAAGTGGAGTTTAGAGGAATTAGAAAGTGGGTTGAGGGTTTAGTTCCTTTGAAGGGTCTAAGGAAAGAAACGTGAAAGACAGGATGTGTGTGAGAGGTTAGTGGTAAACAAAATTCATACATGATGTTGTCGATACTGCGGATGATCTGATAGGGACTGGAGTAACACAAGCCAAGTTTAGGATATGAGCATCGCTCGACCGATTGTTCGCAATAAGGTTGGAGTCAAACCTATACCCAATCGCTGACGTTGAAGATGTGATCTGAGCGGTGACGGTTCACTTGGTCATATATACATGCACTAGCGGGTGTTGCGAAGATTTTGTTTAAGGTTGTGAAGGATGAGTGTGTTGGTGAAGGAGCTTCGAGATCGTGGTGCTTGTGCGGGTAGTATGGAGCATATCGAGGGTGGTGGGTGGTGGTCGACCATAGAATGCATGGAAAGGAGAAGTGTCGATGATAGATTGGTGGGATGTATCGTACCACAATTCGGCCAAATGAAGATATTGGTACCATGTGTGTGGATTGTCGCCTACAAAGCATCTCATGTAAGCTTCTAATCCCTAATCGAGAACTTTTGTTTGACCATCGGTTTGTGGATGGTATGGGGAACTAAACTGCAATGTGGTATCCTGAGCCTTAAACAGGTGTCACCAGAAGGTGCTAACAAAGAGGGGATCGCAGTCTAAGAAAATGGTTTTTGGAAAACTGTGAAGGTGGCAAATTTCTACCAAAAAACGCCTTGTTATGTTTTGAGCATTAAAATGTGTGGGTAAAGCAAGAAAGTGGGCGTTTTTGGTGAGACGATCGCCGATGACCCACATGATTGTGTGACCCGCCGAAGATGGTAAGTGAGTTATGAAATTCATGGATAAATCTTCCCATACTTGAGCTAGAATTGGAAGCGGTTGGAGTAACCCATATGGCTTTTGTGGCAGGTATTTCTTGCATTGACATGTGGAACATAACATCATCAGTCTACCTAAGTCAGAAAAAGGAGGTTGCAACTTGAGCTAGAGTGGGCTTGACACCAGAGTGACCTACTATAAGCGACTCGTGAGACTCACAGAGGACATGTTGATGAAAGCCTTTAGAGGATGGAAGAAAGAGTCAATGGCGAAAGAACAACAACCAATGACAAACATAGAAGAGACTAGGTCGCGGTTGGTCTTAAAGACAAGCTTGGATTAGTTTATGTCCTTCATTGGTTTTGAAGAATTGTTGCAACTCTTGGAAGAGGAGCAGAATCGGAGATGAGAGGGCAAACAGAAGTTAAGGAGTGGCAGCCACTTGAAGAGAGAGAGCGTCGACTACCAGATTTTGTTTACAGGTCCGTATAAATTTTGAAAGTCGTATCCCTATAATTTTGTTGTCCATTTTTGTTGTTCTGGTGTTTGAATTGTTTGGGTGAGGAGTGTGTTGAGACTTTTTTTTATCTGTAAAAATTTTGAAGTGGTTTCTCAACAAGTACTGACGCCACTTTTTGTCTGCTTCTGTGATTGCATACATTTCCCTAACATAAACGGAGGATGCTTGGAGACGAGGACACATTTTCTTGCTAAAGAACGAGAATGGGTGATCCTGTTGGCTGAGGACGGCCCCGACGACAACAACTGATGCATCTATTTTCGCTACAAATGGCTGGGTGAAATCTAGAAAACATAGTGTAGGGACATTTGATATTTGTATTTTAAATGTGGTGAAGGCCTGATGGGTTGAAGTTAACCATGTAAATTTTTGTTCATGCAACAAATTGTTAAGGGGAGCGGCAAGAGTGGCATAGTAACGGATGAATATTTTATAGAATCCAGTGAGACCGAGGAATCGGCGTAAGTCCGTGAGTGAACGTGGTTGAGGCCAGTTTTGTATGGTTGCAACTTTGTCTAGGTCGGGAGTTACTCCTTTAGGTGAAATGAGATGACTCAAATAGCTGACTTGAGTGGTACCAAAACTACACTTGGATAGCTTAGTAAAAATTTCTTAGTTTCTAGCAGTTCTAAAATAGTTTATAAGTGGGTGATATGATCTTGAAAATTAAGACCGTAAATCATAATATCATAAAAAAAACTACGACAAGTCGTCTTAAATAAGGTCGGAGTAGATCGTTCATGGTTGCCTAAAATGTACAGGGGGCATTAGTCAAGCCAAAGGGCACGACTAGAAATTCAAAAGGCCCATCATTGGTTTGAAACACTGTTTTGTAAGTGCCTTCTGTGTGAAGCCGAATTTGGTGATACCCTAAGTAAAGATCAATCCTAGTGAAAATTGTAGTTGAGCCTAGTTCATCGAGCAATTCATCAACGATAGGAATTAGGAAGTAGTCACGAATAGCGGCTGCATTTAGAGCCCTATAGTCAACACAGAAACGCCATATTCCATCTTTCTTTTTTATGAGGAGAACAGGGGATGAGAAGGGGCTTGTGTTGGGTTTAATGAAGCCATCTTGGAGCATTTCGGTAATAAGTTGAGTGATAGTGTCTTTTTGAGAATAAGGATAGTGGTAAGGTTTAACATTGATAGGGGTGGTGTAAGGAACATGGGTATACGATGGTCATGGGGTCAAGGTGGAGGTAGGTCGTGGAGTATTTGGAAAATCTTTTGATGTTGTAGGAAAATAGACTGAATGGTAAAAGGTAATGAGTATAAGGGAGAGGATGGAGTTTGTAGGTTGATTTGTAATGGGAGGGATGCTAAGGAAGGGTTTTCAATTGATAACAGGTGGAGGGAAGCTATGGAGTTGGTGGAGAGGAATTGACAGGGTGATAGGTAGTTTGGGTTGGATTGGATGTGGTAGAAGCTTGTAGTGTGATTTGTTGATTTTGATAAGTGAAAGGAATTCTTGGGATGGAAAAGTATGCTTGAATTGGTCCCAAGGTGCACAGTCATTCAATCCTCAAGACTACATCAGTGCCCTCAATGGGTAATAGGTAAAAAGGAATGGTAAATGTAGGAATTTAGAGGGATATGTCCAGTGAAGGGCAGATTCTTTGGCATTGGTAAAAGTGCCATTTCCTACCATTATTGAAAGGGGGTTAGGTTTAATGGCTAGATGGAGGTGGTGCATGATTTTAGGTTGTAATATATTATGGGAACTCCTTGAGTCAAGAAGAATAATGACAGGTGGGTAATGAAGGCCTGTGAATTTCAAGGTTTGAGGAGAGGGTATCCTCACAAGGGTCTTAAGACAATGATTGAATTTCACTCTATTCCTAGGCACGAGCTTTCATTCGGTAATTTAATTCAGATCTAAAAATCAAGAGATATTTTTCGATATTTTCAAGAATCAATAATCGAGTTATGAACCAACACAACAGGCATTATACCGATATAATGAAAGAAAATATATAAATATTAAAATAGAAACTATTACAAGATAGTTCAAAAAGGTTTAACCTAACCCTAACAACAGAGAATTTAAATCCTCATAGACCTGAGGATACCAAACCTTATAATAAAGTAGTGGAATAAGAAGAAGAATCCACAAGAAATCCTAACACTGCTTCCAAAAGTGATTTTGACTTCCAATAACCTAAAATGCCTAACCCTAGCATGAGCAATTATTAAATAATATAGAAAATTTGACACTCATGTTCGGCCCAAGTGAGTTGCACCGGGTGCCACTGAATTCTAGTATTTTTGCAAGTTCTAAGCCCAACCTACGTCTGGCCCATGTGTAGAGTGCTTTTTCTTGCACCTCCAAGTAGTTCTCAGGGCACCTCCAAAATTTGTGAAACAGACAAAAATATCCTTAATTTTGTATTGTGTAGACCATTTTGCCCTTGCACCCTAATTCTTATAAACTCTTCTCCTTCCATCTCTGTTACTCGTCTACTGCGTCTGGTGTCTCCCCCTCATTCCGAGCTATGATTTGGGTGCCCATTTCAATCCGAAATCGTCGATTAACACTGCATTTTACAATTATTTGAAATAGGTAATCTATTATAAGATTTGTAGCGTATTTGAGGAGATTTCGTGTTTTGGAATTGTTTTTGTTGCGGAACCACCCATTCCGCAACATGTATACGGATCCGTATACAAGTTACGGAATGGGTGGTTTCGCAACACATTCGGACACCTCCCAATGAGTTGCGGAACCACCCATTCCGGAATATGTATACGGATCCGTATACATGTTGCGGAATGGGTGGTTTTGCAACATATTTGAACATCTTATAGTGTTACTCCGCTGCTACTCTGCCGCGCCGCCGTTGTTCCACTCCTCCGCCTCCGCCCCCGACGCAAACTACCCACCCACACTACCACCCACAACCTTGCACCACCACCATCATCTCACCTTTGATCTCCCACCTCCATTTAATGTTTTATCATTTCTCAAAATCAAGGGTAATATGGTAATTTATTTAAGGGCAGACTTGGAAATTTTTTAAATTTTGGAGGTGTCCCAAGAACACTTGGAGGTGCAGGAAGAAGCACTCCCATATGTATCGGGCACATTTCTTTAGAATTGCTCTTGGGTCTTTTTGCATCGGGTTTGGGTTTGTTGAGTTAGGTGTGGCTTCTTTTACTTTAATTTTTTTTTCTTTTCTATTACTCTTTGAAGTCTTCCATCCTCCATCTTCTAATCTAATACTTTTCTGCTAAAAAAATAACTCAAAATTAGCAATTAAATCTTTTTTCTGTCTCTCATAAATAATTATTAACAAAATTCAAATAAAATTGAGAATTAAGCATATTTTAAGCAGGGAGAGAGTTGATTTTTGTCATAAAATAGGTCAATAATAGCATGTAAATAAACTCTATTAGGTAGCCCTTAGCCTAGAAATTTTCCATCCTTTTTTTCTCGAGTATAGCAGAATGCTTCTCTATTTGGGATCATGAATAAGAACATGTCATTGTACATAAACTTCATTGATTGGTAACATGTATCTCAGTATTTTCATCTTACAATTATGGATTGCGAAAGTACATACTTTCATCCTTGAGACTTTAATAATAATTTTAATATCTTTATTGTTCATGATAGAAATATTTTGTATTATAGGTTTCTTTATGATTTGAATATTGCACAAGATTCCAACATTGTCTTTGGACTTTTTTTAGCCACAATCCAATCAAAAATCCGGAAATAAAATGAACAAGTTTCAAAGTTGCATTCATCAATTTTCCTTGGACCCTATTATCACAAGTTTGTCAAACTTACTTATAACATTATTCATACTTTTCATTTTAATCTAACATATTATTTTTTCTATTATAGTAACCATTGACAACTCATTCTATTATGTCCAAAGGAAAATGTCAGTCATTTGGTTAAGGTCTTTATATAAAAGGCCCACATCAGAGTTGAAAGTCATAATGCACTAGTAAATTATAAAATATTTACTTTATTATGTTTTATATTCATGGTAACGTATAAGTGATTATTTAATAACGTTCTCATGCTTAATGCTATGAATGGACATAATACATTATGTTAAACACATTCTTCTAAACAACATTTAATTGTTATGTGCATTTATGTTGTTGTTATGCAACAATTGTATTAAATAATTTCTTATAATTTGATTGGGCTAACTCCAAAGTAGGCTAGTCCTTAAAAAAAACACTTTCAACAAAAAAAAAACACTTTCAACGTCATATTTATATTAAATGATGTTCAAAGTGATTATGTAATATATATATATATATATATATATATATATATATATATATATATATATTTTTTTTTTAAAAAAAATATATA
>Ga0209489_107092_pt1 | contig 17155 bp, 11 predicted proteins | sample SiratrowhiteBW_FD_187527 | JGI IMG/M metagenome (GOLD analysis project Ga0209489, IMG submission 187527) | Root nodule microbial communities of legume samples collected from California, USA - Siratro white BW (SPAdes) (version 2) | ecosystem: Host-associated > Plants > Roots > Nodule | place... | reverse complement strand
ATAGTCCTGCAAATTATGTGATACATTAAGTTATGAGGTTAATCTTCAAACTTTCTGTGCTTAAGTAAGAATAAAGTGAAAATTATGAAGAAATGTATGTAGTAGACCTTTGCCGCAGCCCTTTTTCCAACTGGGTCTGTGCCTAATAATACAAATGTTATTGATTCTAGTTAATCATATATATATATATATATATATATATATATATATATATATATATATATATATATATATATTAAATTGCCTATTATTTATCTTTGTGGACCAAGGCAATGATTTGAGTGACAAATTCCAATAATTGAGTTTATAGTTAAGAACTAGGTTCTTAATAAGTTGTTTAACATACATAATATAAGATCAACAGGAGCTTTTTCTATGGGATAGATTGTAATTTTAAGATCAAATATATAATTTTAATTATAATATATAAAAAAATTAGGTGAGGATATATAACTCAACACAATTTGTTTCTTTCTCCCTCTTTATTTGTGATCAACTATTAATCTTTGTTCTTTTATTATGTGTCTGGATAATTAACAACATATTCCTTACTGTTCAATGATGAATACATGACACCAAAATACTAAATCAATTCTTTTTAATTTTTGTCAACACCACCTTCTTCTATAAATATTGTTTGGTGACACTGTTTTCCTTACATGTGTTATTGAAATCTATAATATATTGAGACTCATATACTAAGAGACCAGTTGTTAGAAGTACCATTAATATATGCTACATGATTGCATTGCAATTATCATTGTTTGACAACAATGCTATATTTTATTTCAATCTTATCCATGCATGAATGCATGCAAATCCAGATAAAGTTTTATTATTTGCAACTAATCATTTGGAGTCAAAATTGGAAGCACAACCACCTTGACATAGCTAAAGCAATTGGAGTGAATGTGAAATTGTGTAGATATGATAGGTTTGTGATGGGAAGAAAACTAAAAAAAATATAAAAGTGATAGAAAAAGATGTCTAACCTTGATGATGAAAATGGACAAACCATCTTTCGTCGAATAGGAGTATGATGCATCTGGCAGAGCTGCGTGAATCATGCAAGTGAGTGACTGCCATTGGTTCAAACTCAAAGAGTCTCCCACAAACATTAGACTCTTCCCTTTTAGTCTTGTTAAGAAATCTTCAGCATTGAATCTGCAAAAACAACAAAGTTCATTCAAAGTGATGATAAATGGGTGCATCACATATTGTTGAAGACTGCATTTTTGATGATGTGGCATGAAGCCATTATTAAATAATTATTCAAAGTTTTTTTTTCAAAACTTTTGTTTCTTTCTGTTACAAAACTTTTTTTTTCATAATCTTGTTATTTTTCTGTTCTAAAACTGAATAGCAGTTTTTTTCATAGTTTTAAGAGAAGTTGGTTTCTCTAATTTTGTATAAGATTATTCTCTTATCAATGAAAAATAATCATTGAATCTATATATTTTCTATAAATTGGTATTAGAGTTCTTAGTTCTATAAGAACCTGTGTGTAAGACTACAAGAAAAAAACAACATAGGGAAAACAGTGAGGAACTTTTTGAGAAAAATATAAACTTTATCCATGGCCGGAAATTTCATGGCAGCACCTTTGATTTTTTCTGAAGAAAACTATCAAATATGGTTTGTCAAAATGAACTCTTATCTAGAAGCAAATGATTTGTGTGATGTTGTGATGTCTGAAATCTAGCCGCTACAAGAAGATTCAATTGTAGCTCAAATCAGAAATTACAATGATGAAGCAATAAGAAGATCGAAGGTCAAGACTTGTATTCACTCTACTATTTTTGATACTGTATTCACTATAATTATGACATGTGAAACAGCTAACAAGCTTGGGATACTCTCCAAGAGACATTTCAAGAGAATTTGAGTTGTTGAGGATGAAAGAAGCTAAAACCATCAAAGAATACTTTGATAGGCTCTTGGTTGTGGTTAATAAAATCAGGTTGTTACGTGAAGACTTACCTAATAAAAGGATTGTAGAAAAGATGTTGGTAAGCTTACCAGAGAGATTTGAAGCAAAGATTTCATCCCTTGAAGACTCTAGAGATCTCACGCAGATTTCTCTAACAGAGTTGGTGGACTCTCTACAAACTCAAGAGCATAGAATAATATTGAGACAAGAGTCGAGTATTGAAGGAGCTTTTCAAGCAAAAGAAATAGAACAAACAGGTATTAATGCAAGAAAAGCTGGGCTGAAATAAGAATAAAAAGAATGGTGAAGGTGTCAAAGACAAGAAGGAGAAGTATATGCATGTCAACATGGTAAAAAAGCATCTCATCCACATTGGAGATGCTGGTTCAGACCTGAAGTTGTGTGCAGATCCTGTAATCATAAGGGTCATGTGGAAAAGGTGTGCAAAATGAAACAACAAGGAGCACAAGCTGCTAATAGCAAGAGGAGCAACTTTTATGGCGACTTGCTTTGCTAGTGATATTACTAGTAAAACATGGTTGATTGACAGTGGATGCACTCATTACATGACTCATGATAAAGGTATGTTTGTAAAGCTGGACAGAACCCACTCTTCGAAAGTCAGAATTGGGAATGGATACTATATTGAGGTCAAAGGCATAGGTGATATTGCTATTGATTCTGGCTCAGGTACAAGAATAATCTCTAATATTCTTTATGTCCCTAAAATTGATCAAAATTTGCTAAGTGTTGGGCAGCTTTTAGAGAAAGACTATATTATGGTGTTCAAGGATAAAACCTGTGAAATTTTTGATACTACTAGCACTAAGTTGTTGTCAGTGAAGATGAAGGGCAAAAGCTTTTCGATAAACTTGCAAACAGACCTCGCTTACTCTTTTGCAGTTGATTCGGGACAGATTTGGTATAAAAGGTTAGGGCATTTTCACTATTCTGCACTTAACTTCATGTATAAAAATGAGTTAGTGCAGAGTTTGCCTTACGTTGAAGCTAGAGATGAAATTCGGTGAAATCTGTCAACTCGGGAAGCAGTCTAAGAAGCCTGCAATAGAAAATCATGGGAAGCCAATAGTGTAAAATCATGGGTTGGATTCTCGTGACGGCGTTGAAGTTTCTAAAGAATTGATTATGAAGGAGATAGAATGTGGGACTAGTAGAAATGCTGCAAAAGAAAGCAAATGGAAAATTGTTGCTCCCACAGGGGAAAGGAATAAGTCCAATGAAGCAGTTGGGACGAGTGAAAAAAACTTTACTTTCTCAAAGAGTTTAGAGGATAATGTTCTTGATTTGTACTCATGGAAGTTTAATCCCAGAAATGGTCCTGTGGAACCTTACCAAAATAATAGTGGAAGTATGTTGAGTTATGCTTTGAAGGCCTCGGTATTTCAACAATCAAAGTATCAAACTGGTGAAGCTTCTTATGCAACCAACAATAATGTCAAATCTAGGGAGGTAAATAATATACCTTTCTCAAATGGGGATGTGTCTACAAGCTACAACGGTTCAACTTTTTCTCACAATGACTAGACAGGTTCTTGTGATGATATGAAAAGTACTTTAGGTTATCTATTTAGTCTTGGTTCTAATTATTTCTCTTGGAATTCGAAGAAGCAAGAAGTGGTGGCTCAATCCACAACTGAAGCAGAATATATAGCAGTTGTTGCTATTGTTAACCAAGCTTTGTGGATTAGGAAATTACTAACAAATTTAAAGTTTGATCAAGTAAATAGGTTCTTGATCAAAGTCGACAATCAAGCTGCCATTGTCATCTCTAACAATCTGTGTTTCATGGGAAGACTAAACATTTCAAAATTAAATATTATTTTCTGAGAGAAGTTCAATGTAGCAAGAAAACTACTCTGGTTCATTGCAAAACTAAAGATCAACTAGTTGATATTTTAACTAAAGCTCCTCCAAAAGATATATTTGAAGTCTTGAGAAACAAGATTGGAGTTTGCATCAAAAGAGACAAGGAGGAATGTTGAATATTACATCTTTTGATGATGTGGCATGAAACTGTTACCAAATAATTATTCAAAGATCTTTGTGGAGAATTTTGTTTTTTTTCTGTTACAAAACTTTGTTATTTTTCTATTGCCTAAGTTTATTATTTTTCTATTTTAAAACTGAATAACAGTTCTTTTTCATATTTTTAGGAGAAATTGGTTTCTCTAATTTTATATAAGATTGTTCTCTGATCAATGAAAAATAATCACTGAATCCATATATTTTCTACACATATCTTTCAAATGGTTTTTGTTTGGACCTAATGTAGCATATGATGCTAATAGAGGACAAAATTGTTGAAAGCAACCTCACAGCAGCATTCATTTAATGGAGGAAGTCTCTCCTGATTTATGCACTAAACTTATGAGGTAGTTTAAATATACAAGCCTAACAACCTCATTACCTAATTAGTTGATGACTCTTGAATGGAGATTTCAGAAGAAAAGATTATATAAAATAAACATTCTGTTGGTTAAAGTATCACAAATCAGAAACATAATGAAAGTCTTACAATAAGGTCATAGTTTCATTGCATTCTTAACATTGTGAAAATTGCTGCTACAGTTAACCTATAGTTGTAGTTACAAAAATTTTAGAAACCTTAATGTGACCAAAATCATTGTCAAAGATAATTTATTAAAAGCATAAACATGATTTTATTTCCTTAATGGATTAGATGAATAATGGTTTAGAAGAAATCAGTTTAATAAAGCTAACTGCATATGGATGTTTCAAAGCATAAGTTAATATAATATGTATAACATTGACTTTTTTTTTTTCAAATTCATATTAGATATCATTATACATTTTTACATTTAAACTAGGTTGATATTTTAAAAATCAATAATAATATATCAAGATATGAAATATATTAAAAAAATATAAAATTATGAAAAACTAGGTCAAACCTATATCAAGAAAACCGTTTTTTTTTTCTTTTTTTCTCATTTTTTAGTTAAAATAAATAAATCATTTAAGAAACGGTAGCAAAGAAATGGAAATTTGTCCCAATTGAAGTAATAGTTTTAGCATAAAATGGGCAAAGAGTGTCAGGAAATAAAAAATAGATACACTATCAAACTCTTCTTCAAGATTTCTAAAATCACAAACGAAACTGACTCGTGCAGCTTACTTGTAAATGTGGTTTGCTACCACATACCACTAGTGAGCTCAACTTTTGTCATGAGAAACAAGTAAAACGTCCTTTCAAGGTTCAAATATTTTCCTTTTTAAGTTCTCACATACTGCATCTGATAGTAATTTCAATGTTCTTAATTTTTATTTTTACATCATAAAGTCATTTTTTGACAATGGTCTTTAACCATACAAGGTGCACTTATATCATTTAGTTGTTAAGCTCTACTCTTCATATGTTTCCGAAAGCATAAGGAATTTCATTATCTGAAGAAAGAGTACTGGTTAAAGATAATATTCTAATTTCCCTTGAAATTCAATGTCCAGAATTTTTCTATATTCAATTATGGAAGGGCATGCCAAAAAATGAATATTTCTATACTTTTTATCTTGTAGCTGTGTAAGTGTTTTCTAGTTCTAAAATGGCTATTCTAGTTATGCAAAAAGTTTAGTAACAACAAAGCTTATAGTTCAAAATTACCAGGAAAATACGAAGTGTAGTGAAGAAAGCAAGTACCAGTAACTCTACTAGAGATCAATCATTCATTCATTCAAAAATCATTAAGGAAAAATTACACAGTTTCACAATGAACTGTCAAGTTAAAAGAGAAATCCTACGGAATTCTGTTGAAGACATTTCCAAACATTAAGGGTGGAATATCAAAAAATTAGCACCAATTTTACTAATTTTGATGCAATATTATTACTATGGAATATAAACAACACATTTAGTACAAATTTAAGAAAACTTTAACTTGATATTTTAATTAATACTTATTATATCCAGGCTTGAACCACACCAGAGAAAAAAATGTACTGGTTCTTGAGGTTTTTCGTCTTTCTCTGTTGCCTTCCATTTAAAACTCAAACAGAAAATTCAAATGTAACTGATACGGAATAGTTTATATTTATACACACTTTTAATACAATATTTATACCCAATTATGATACAAAGAGATGAAGAATAAATTAATATTAGAAAAACAACATTATTTTCCACTACACCCATTTCTTTCAGTGCAATTAATTTATTTGTATTTAATAATTTTTCTATCACCTATTGATTTTGTAATATATATTAATAATAAATTATAATAAAATAAACTTATATATATGCATATATAATAATTTATTTATAGTTATATATTCTAAATTATTAATCATAATAAAATGTTAAATTTTTTTAATGTATTAGATTACATATTATTAGTTTTAAAAATTTTCATAGCATTCTAATATTTATTATAGTATTCAATCTTAACGCATTATAGTTTAATAAATAATCAAAAAAACTGTTTGGGAATAAATAAATATATATATATATATATATATATATATATATATATATATATATATATAAAATGAGAAGTTTAATTTAAATATTAATGTTATTGTATACAGTATTTATTAATATAATATATATTTACTTTTTAACATTTTCTCTCATCTTTTGGTTTTAAAATATATTATTAATATATATATATATATGCAAAGTTAAAAAATAATTAATTTTTTATTTAATAATATATTTAATATAGACATTCTAATTAAAAACTTAACCAATAAAATAATTAATATTTAATTAAATACATATTTAGGTATTTATAAAGTACTAAATTAATAATATTCTGTGCAATAAAATATTATTATACTCAAATATAATAAAGCCAATGACTGAATTTAAGGTCTATAATAAAAATTATATTTCTATGGCTGCAAAGTATCTCTCTCTCAACATAATATATATATATATATATATATGAAATACTGGATGAAGTGTAATTCTAGATTAAAGCCAACATATGATTTAACTGAAACTTAATTCTGGAAACAGGAAAAAAAATGAAAGAAAAGCATATATCTGAAGCAAAAAAGCATGCATGGGTGAATCTATGTCCACCTAAAAGGGTGGTAAGAAAAAAATCAAATGGAATGGCACTGTTAACAAAAATTAAAAAGAAAAAGCAGTGACAAAAAGAGAGAAGAATGAAGAAATTTACCTTGTTAAGTTGCACTCTGCTGGTTGCCATCTATACTTGGTATACATGTTATCTGGTCTACCATTGATCTCACAGCTAAATTGATGCTCAATAAAGGGACACATTGAGCTATTATAAAGAGGGTATGAATTATCATAAACCCAGCTTCCTTTGAACAAATCACAACCACTCTCAGCAGAGCTTCTACCTCTTCCCTGTATCTGAACAAGAAGGGTAAGAAACAGCATAGCAGATATGGAGAAAGACCACCCCATTGTAACTGCAACAATGGTGGTGATGAAAGATGGAAGAAGAAGTGTAGATTAAGGTGTTCTCAGAATGAGTATTTATAATGAATATAGAGGGTGGTGATATTCGGAATTTGAGTTTTGTAAATATGACGCAAGATGATTGAATTGGTAGGTGCCAAAATCGTGATGGAAGAAAGCGTTTCCAATTTATTTCTGCAGTTTTGTGTTTAAGAATAATGAATTATGCAATTGGGGCACCTCATAGAAGAAAAAGTAAGATTGATGCAGTCATACTAAGTCTTATGATCAAGAATTCGAATTAATTTAATGATGTTTTGACAATTAGCAATCAATATACATTTTGGTTAAAAATTTTTATAATTGTAAATAAGAAAGAAATTTGGAAAAAAATTATTATTTTCTTATTATACTAAAAAAAAAGCATTAATACAAAGTCTATTTTAGTATGTTTCTTTTATTACCTTTATTCTTTTTATATATTTTATTATTTATTTAAGTTTAATGGAGACAGTTATTTATTGATTATTACATTTTTAGAATTTGCTTCGGTTACATTTTATTTTGTTTATATAGTTGAAATTAAAGATTTAAAATAATAAATATAAGTAATTAAACATTGTAAAGTGTGAAATAAAAAATTACATGATTTTATGTGAAACTGAAAATCATTATAAAATAGATCAATGTTAAATTGATAAATAAAAAATTATAAATTCTAAAGTTAAATAAATATTATATTTAATTAATACCCATTAAATCAACTTATTTAAATGAAATAATTATCAAAGTTAACATATATAACTTTTGAAAAATAAACAAAATTACTAAAAAGTTTAATATCGTATTTGGTATCAAATTATTATCGTTTAGTATAAACATATGGTAATAAAAAAAGTTATAATGTAGTAATATGCTAACAAATTAATATATAATATAACACAAGTTGATAAAAAAAAGTTAATGTGATTTAATATAATATTTTTCTATTAAAATACTACTTAATAAAACCAAATTGTAATAAACAATTGAATTAATTGTAATATAACATTCTTCTATCAAGTTATTATTTAATATAAAATATACAAGAAAAGTAATATAATTAAATTACCCCTACAAAACATGTTCTTGTTATTAAAGTTTTTTGTTATTATGTTTTTAAATTTCACTATGATAGAAAATTATTTCAAATTCTATGTACATAACGGTTGTTCTTTTTTTTTTTTTCATTACAATTTGATAGTCTTTGATAATTTAATTTGAATTTCGCTTAAAACATTTAGAATTACCTACTGTTAAAACTTATAGGTCATATAATAAACCCTAGATAAACTTAGTTAATTATGAAAATAAATTCATAAATAAAATATTTGTAGAAAATACTTATATAAAAAAATTTAAAATTCATAAATAAATTTGTTGGAGATCCTATCTCAACTAGAGGTGATATCTTTCAATAGTTTATAAGTAAATGTAATATATATATATATATATATATATATATATTCTTAATATTATTATTATAATAATTTTTATTTTTATTATGATAATTATTATTATTATTATCATTATAGTTATTATTATTATTATCATAATTATTCTTATTATCATAATAATAATAATAATTATTATTATTATAGTTATTATTAATGATACATTCTACCAATAAATAATTTGACACGTATTATATAGTTATATCATAATTTTACAGATGATTTTTTATCGACGAATTGGTCTATAATCTATAACATTATTTTCTGTATTTGGAACTTAAATTTTCCACAGATTTTAGTGATGGATTATTTGGCACTTAATTCATAATCAAATTATCTAAATTAACATATGTATCCTTTGAAAATAAATAAAATTACTAAAAGGTTAAATAAAAATTTAATTATCTTAAAAATTTAAATAAAAATTTAAAGTTATAATTACATAATGACATATAAAATAGAAAAAAATATTATTTATGTTATCAAACGTATATAGTTATATTTTTTATTTTATATTTACTAACTTGTTTGTTAATTATTTTACACTTATAATTTAATAAGCTAATTTATAAGTTAACAACACAAATGTCCAGAGACTCGCCAATGCGGATACCGAAAGCCCTTAGCATCCAACAACCGATAGGATTATATACCATTACTAAAAGCTCCAATGGTGCGCGGTTTGAAAGTTTATCCAGACAAAGTCCAAACAAATAGTCATTTTTGGGTCTCCAATAATTGATTTTTGTTTCCCCTTTCCTTCTTCGGCAACCTTTTCACTTAAGGGTTGAAGAGTTAACGTCCTTCATCTTCTTACTTTCCCTCAACTCCTTAAGTCTACGAACCACCTCCTTATCTAGACTAGTCATTTTATCTGTAAAGCAAACAAGAAATGGTTGAGTCACAAATCTTCAGATAAAGAATCATGTAAAAAGGTAAAACAAATGATACCAATATAAGTTTTTAAGAAGTCTGAAATTCAAGCTTGATCAATATCGTTGTGTTAAAGGTTGCACCTGACTTCTTCAAGAAAAGGCAATTTTTCCATTTGACCTCATCTGGTTCATCCAAGGATCGTGCCCCTAGAGATGAGAAGCTGGAGACCAATATAAAGGGAACCCATCAAGAAGGGTAGGATATTCTTTAGAGACACGAATTTATACAAAATCTGTTTTGATATTTTTATAAGAAGATTGAAAAAGAGTCAAGAGATGGTGGCCATCCACGGAACTGATAGAAATCCAAAGTTTACGATTATATACTCTACTTTTGAAGAAATAAAACCATACCAAAATGGCTACACAAAATGGAAAAAGCTTAAATGAAAGCCCAGCTTTTAAGATGTAAGTGAGGAGGAGAAATATTAAGAAAGGTCAAAACCTGGTTCTCAAAGTTGTCCAGAGGAAATCGAAGACCTACTTTGGTAAAAGTAGTAACGTTAAAAAGCAAAAGGGATTCTCAGTATTTGTTTCATTATCAGTGCAAATCGGTTCATCAACATTGCAAGGAACAATATCAACATTATGCTGATCATTCTTACTAGAGGCATGATACTGTCTAAGAGAAGTTATAGATTTAACATTGGTAAATGAGGAAGCTTCAAAAAGCATTTCATCGTTGGCCCAAGGAAATGTATTTAGTTATACTGTCATATCGGCGGAGGTTAAGAAATGGAAACCTTAAAAGAAATCATATTTGCAGCGCAGAACAAAAAGGCAAATAGAAAGGTCGAGAAGGCGAACAAGCAAGCGAAATATGAACGTTAATGACGAACGTACCTCTTGGGGAAGAACGGAAACTAAAATCCTTGAAACGCAGGTGAGCAAATGAAACAACGGAAAAAAACAAATGCTTAAGCAAAAAGAAAAAACCTATACGGAAAGTCCCGTCCGGTTTATAATTTTTTTTCAAAATATAAACTGGATGAGGTATCGTCAGTTTCACATTTTCATTTGGAAGGATAGTTTCTTATCTGATTTACATTTTGAATAAAACTGTAAACTGGATAAGAGGCATCTAGTTCAGTAAATTTTTAAAAAATAAAACAGAAGGTCATTATGATCATTTTTATAAGAATAATTTTAACATTTTTGGGATGCAGAAAGAATCAGTCCAAAAAATAATCTACCTATAACCCGAAATAATGTAATGTGCTCCTAATGAGAAAGATCCAATTAAAAACCCAATTCAATTATTAATAAATTCCAACTATGAAAACTGACAGCCTTTATAACCATATTTGAGAGGGATGTTTTGGTTAATTTATTAAGATTTAATATTGAATCATTAATAATAACAAAGTCACACTTCAATTCGACACCAGAATACCTCACAGTGAAGGTAAATATAAGATAATGGAGTATGGAAAAAAACATCTTCAATTCAAACTAACTAAAATGATAAAAAACTACAACGGCTAAAACAATTATCATAAATATTTTTGTTATTATTATTATTATCACAATTACTTTTTTTTATTATTATTATAATTACTATTATTATTAATATTATTATTGTTAATATAATTATTATTAGTGACCCATTTTATTGATAAATAATTTGACAGTATTATCAACACGTTTCTTATATTTTTCACTTAACTTATCAACAAATTTTATTTAGGGATAATTTGACTCTCATTTTATCGTCAAATTTTATTAACGACTTTTACCAACATTTGATTTTGTATTAGACGAATTTTAGTGACAACTAAACAATTACTAACAAATAATTTTATAGGCAGTAATAAACTCCTTAAAACTATAATATCGATTTTTATATTTAACACTTAACTTACCAACAAATTTTAATAAAGAAAAAATGGTTATCGATAAATTATATTAATAAATAATTTGACATACACCTTACCAGTAAATTTTTAATAATATTATAAAATTGATGATTGTTATTATTGATATACAAAATATATTATTATGTATATGCAGAGTTAGAAATAATTAATTTTTTTATTGAAGAATATATTTAATATAGAGATTCTAATTAAGAAGTTAATCAATACAATAATTAATATTTAACAAATACATATTTAAGTATTTATGAAGTCTTAAAATAATAACATTAACTGTTATGTGTGCAATAAATATTATTAATTTAATTTATTTAATGTTTACTGAGAAGGTCATTGAATTCAAGTATAGAAAAATATTTATTTTTATGGCTGAATATCCAGTCAATAAAAATAAATAAATAAATAAATAACTATATATATATATATATATATTATCAAAATAATTTTTATTTTTTCGTTATTGTTGTCAAAATAATAAATATTATTGTTATTATCATAGCTATTATTATTATTATATTATTATTATTATTATTATTATTTTTATTAATAATAATATAATAATAACTATTTTTGGAAAATGAGTTTTAACACCCTTTTAAAAAAATCCGATTAACTTTAGTCAATATATTCTAATAAAACTTTATGTTAATATTACGAGATGAGGTTCAAAAATAATCAAGCAATGTTAGGAAATACTTTGAGATTGAGTTTAGACACTCCCTAATACATTATATCATATTACGTGTAAAAGACAAAATGTTCGTTAAAAAGTTTATATCGTCTAATTGGTCTTGTTCTTTAGAATCTTCTAACACGTTGACCTTACGAGACTATCGAGCTAGTTTAATAAAATTAGATTATTAAGTGAGTCCATCATCCAAGATTTGCCTAACACTTTTGATTGATAATATCGTCTATTGAGATCGTCTATAAAGTATATCATTCAATACATTGATCATCAATAAATCGTCTAATGATTTTATATGATTCATCGAATAGATTAGATTGAAATTTCAAATTATTTATCATCTGATCTTTTATTTCTACATAAATTTTGTTATATCCTTTAATTAGTTTTATAATATTTATTATCTGTATTGGAAATAAAACTTAAAAAATTAATTGTATTTACAATAAATAACACTTTTATTTATTTGTAATGGTTTGAAGTATATCAAATCAATTTCTTCTCCCCACCAGCATAGTTTTGATTAATCATTCTTCTCCACGAGCAAAGCAATTTCTTGTGTGTAGCTTCATCTTGCTAATATACAATTTCTATGTACAAAGAAATAAACTAGAAATAAAGTTGTTATTAATATTTTATAAGAAAATATTGAATTTTCGATTTCATGAATAATACTTTTTATTAAATAAAAAAAATTATTGCAAACTAAAGTAGTACATTAGAGTAAGATTTGTTGTGAAGTTATCCTTCCAATTATGACTCATATATCTTAGTAACATTTAAAAAAAATATTATTTGGATAAATTTTGAAAAACATTTTATCACTATATTTATTAATTTAAATTTAAATAATTAAATTATCCATATACAAATAACTCAAAGAATTATAACTTTTTCACCAAAGAATGCTAAGAAATAAAAACTTATTTTGAAGTTCAGAACTTCTTTTGAACCATTGTGTTGTTTCATAAAAACATTCCCATTTAGTTTTAACAGTTATATAAAAAAAAGACTATATATATCATGCATAGTTAATAAATACATTTAAATCTTGGTAGACTTTTAAGATTAGTTTATGTTAAAAATTAAATGTTTTAAATGTTTAACCATATTTAATATGAGACCCTCTTTATAAATAAACTTTTCCACATTTATAAACTGTTATGTTAAAAGAAACGCATTTATTATAATTGTTATTATATTTTACAAACCAGTTAACAAGATAAATACTTCTCTCTTCCCGTGTGATGTTTCTTTAAAAGTAAAATTATATTTAATTATTTCTTTTTAAATTTTAAGACAATATTAATTATTGTTTTTGTTTTTGTTTTTACATAATTTTAAATTTATATATATATATATATAATGATATAGAAATGAAAATAGCAAAATAGAAAATTTTATAAATATTTTATTGAAGTGAAAAAAATTGTTACATTGAATTCAAAAAAATTTAAATAACACTTAAAAGTAGCGGAATACCACTTAAATGCCTATCAAAAAAATATTTAATGCTTTAAAGAAAAAACAGAGAAAGGTGATGACAACAGACCACATATTTGCTGTCAGTAACTTCCAGTTTTCTTCAAGCGTTAATGTTTAAATATATAAATTTTATATTATCATTATTGTTATTAATATTATTATTATAGTATAGAGACATTAATTATTTTATTAAAAGCAGACGAAGGCATCAAATGTCCAATGTATTTTGTTTTCTTAAATATGTTATCAGTCTTTGTAGTCAATATAAAATGAAATATTTGTTCTACATCTTTTTAAAATTTAAAATTACTCTTTTTATTTATGCTAAAATGTGTGAACTATAAAACATTTTTATTTCTTAATATTTATTTTGAGATAGATAAATAACATTTATTTTTTAAGATCTTAAAAGTGACATATTTTTTACAATATATAACAATATAGTCATTTAAAATGGTTATTTAAGCCTTTGTTTAATTTATAAATAAGTAATTTATTTTCACAAATAGAATGTAGTAATTGTGAAATTTAGAAATACCCAAATTTAAAAAAAAAATCTAAAGTACAATCAAAACTCGTTTATTAAGTAAGACTTAAAAACATATTTAATTTTTTTTACCATCAAGTATCATGTTGAATAATTTTTTCAAAATTTTGACAGACAAAAAATAAATATTTTTTCCTCTTAAATTTTCTGAATTTTCAAGAAGCATAAAACGAACCTAAATCACTTTGGTTGAATGGCATCAAATTTGTTCTTACTGTTTTCATCTTACTTTATCTAAAGCTTTTTAAATAAATGAACAGATATGTATAATAAATATTAATATATTTTATTTTTAGTATAACAAATGAAAAAATTACAATCTTAATATAATAACTTTATCATAACTTTGTTAATGGTTAAAATAATTAAATAAAATATTTACTAACTATCATGTGTGTTTGTTAAAAAAATTAATATCAAAAATAAAATTTTTATTTTTATTTTTTTAAATTTAAATTTATTAATTTTTTAAGATTAATTTTTTTTTCTTTAATAAACACATATAATGATTATTAAAAATAAAATATATGTTCAAACTAAATTAAAACTAAATTTTTATATTAAAACTATAATTTTTTTATTGTATTTAAAAATAAAAATATATCAATATTTATTATATTAAACCGATTATTTACTCAAAAAAAAATATATTTTTAAAAGTTAAATATTTTCAAAACCACACTTACAATCTTATTTCATGTATTATCCTAAATAAATAAGCAAGTTTAAATTATTTCATATATTAATAGAAACGTTGAGATGTTTAAATATTTAATCCTCTCCATGAAAAAAAAAACATTTCTTTTTTGCAAAACTACTATTTCACATTTATTATTTTATGTATTTAAAAGTCAACACATTTATTAGAGTTAGTATTTTATTTTAAAAACCATTAGTATGATAATTCCCATTCAATGCATAAACAATAAATTGTGTTTATGTAATTAATATGTCTAATTGAAGAGAGTTACTTCAACCTTGTAAAAAGGCACAGACCAACTCTGAAGTACATTGTTATTACTCAAAACCTCTCTTCCATCTTGTCAACTTTCTCCTCTAGCAGCAGAATTTCCATGGCTGCCGAGAACTCCAATTCAATTGTTATCATTTGTCCAAAGGAGGTAACAAGTTCAAATATTTATTTCATTTCTTTTTGTCACACTTGAACATGTTTTGATTTCATGTTTTTCCATTCTTGTTTTCTTGTACCTATTTGTTCTGAAAATACATGTGTGTATGTGAATTTGTTTCGGTATAACATTTTTCAGATGTTATTTATGTATGATTCAAATATCTTTGTATGAAAAAAAAAAACCTATAATTGTGTTTGAATGATTGTTTTCTTAGTAGAATTTAAATATCTTTCTGTCCGGATAAAAATTAACAAAAATAAATATTTATTTCTCTCTTTTTTTTCGTGTTTTTCCGCCTCTCTTTCACCTATCCTATTCTACCAAGAAGACTAATATTCATCTTCAAAATGTCAAATACCAGATTTCAATTTTTGAAATACATATTTAAATGTGAATTCTGAATGTAGAATAAATTAAATGGTTCAATTTAAACTAGGAATTTCAATTGATTGAGGAATGAATATAGAGAATGAGAAGTTTGTGAGGGAAGAGTGTATAACATGTAAGTAAGAGAGAGAGAAAGAGAATTGAAATTTTACAAAAGAAGAATGACTACATGTTCACTAATTTTAACACTAGGTTATAACATTTTGAGATCTCTAGCCCCAAAATTTTCTAGCATAGCTGAGATAACATATATTAAAGAAATATAAACTTTAAACTTTTATGAGTTACGTGTTAACTGACAGATATAAAAGAAATATAGATATAGCATAACCTTAGAACTTAATACATATAATATCAGATTCTTATCCTGAATTCTTTGAAGTTTGTACATATATATATATATATATGGATTCAAGTACTCTTTTATGTTTTTTATTTATTATATTCTTTTTTCTGATTAAAAAAAATCAGATTGATAAATACTTAGATATATGGACTCAGATTCAGTCGATAAATGTTTATGTTTGATACAGTTAATTGTTTGCTTAATTTGAAACTACTTGGAATTTAAAGTTTAGAACCCAAATTTTTCATAATTTTCCTGTGTTTTGTTGTTTAATGTTTTGTTTGATACATATTACATTCTGGCTGAGCAGTAGTTTAGCTATCTCCTTGTGTTTGATATAGGAGGAATTCGAAACACCTCCACCAAAGAAATCTCCTTCAACAACAGATGATGATGAAGCCATTGTTGCAACTCCAATATCAGTTTGCCCTCCTGACCACTATCATATCGAATACCATGCTATGGTTGACACCCCAACAAATAAGGTATATATTTAATCTTTGAGTTAAATTTTCTTTCTTGGCGGAAGAATCGAAATTTTCAATTACAAAACTCTTGTATATATCTTTTAATCATTACATTCCCACACTTTATCATGAAGAAACAGTGTATTTCACATGTCAAATGATCTAACCTTTAATTTATCTTTTGACTATTAATGTAGTGCTGCACCTTTGCTCTTTTTCCTTTTATATATACTTTTTATGTGCTTCAGCACATCGAACTGTTAGTTAATTATTCTCAAACATATATGAGTGTTCTATAAGTACTGCACATACCATACACCAAATCCTAAAAGGATACCCCATTATAGTTTTTTTTCAGACATTCAATGGTGTTGGTTTTCGTGAATATATATACATATATATATATATATATATATATATATATATATATATATATATATATATATATATATATATATATATT
>Ga0209489_107090_pt1 | contig 17160 bp, 13 predicted proteins | sample SiratrowhiteBW_FD_187527 | JGI IMG/M metagenome (GOLD analysis project Ga0209489, IMG submission 187527) | Root nodule microbial communities of legume samples collected from California, USA - Siratro white BW (SPAdes) (version 2) | ecosystem: Host-associated > Plants > Roots > Nodule | place... | reverse complement strand
TATATATATATATATATATATATATACATACATATATATATATATATATATGTATGTATATATTGCATCATTTTATCTTGAAAATAATCTATAATTCTACACCAAGACTGGTATATTGAATTCTTCTCAATTAACTAAATATCATTCAGTCATCTTTTTTTTTTTTAAAAACAGGTAATATTTCAATTCACCTCGTTCTTGAACTCAACTCCTGAAATGTAATAGTTTGTATCATAGAGGATTCTTGAAATTTATTCATGTTTTGATCCGATTTTCAAGAAAATGGTTGAAAACAAGCTTCCGTTTGTTGAAGGTTTATCTATTAATAGACAATCTATGTTTGAAGGGTTTAAGTACCAATTTAAAGAAGTAAAAATGTAATATTTATTGAATATATGGATAGAGGAATTTGGGATGCAATTATCAATGGTTTTTTTTATTTCTACAATGATGTTTAAAATGAATTTGTTAAAAAACTTTGATCTAAATAGTCTAATGTTGAAAATAAAAAAAGCTCAATATCACTGTATGAAAAAAAAATTATAACATTTACTTTAAATATTGATAAACTATTTAGAGTGTCTCTGATGTAAATAAGGATAAGGAAAAACTTGTTAAGGATGGAAAAGAAGAAAAAAGAATAATAAATATAAGAAGCATGACAAACAAAGATAAAGAAGAAAAAATCATGAAAAATTTTCAAGGGAGATTTGTAACAGGCAGACTAAAAGAATTAGAAGAAGAAATAAAAAAGTTCTCATTTTTGTAAAACTCTTAGATTATAAAATATTCCTTAATAATCCTGGAATATTCTACAATTGAAGAGTCACCAATGGACATGTATGGACAGTTCATGCATTTGGAAAATGACGTGAAGAGTTTCTTACTAACACATGTCACTTTTAAAAATATAATGATAGTTGCAAATAGTTCACATGACTTTTCCTCATTCCATGTGCCATATGTGTCTCTTGGAAGTGTAATAATGAGCTTATACATAACTTTAAGAACTACCATTTGCCTCTCTCTAATTTTAAGGAACCTTCCATATGCATAGATTAATTAGGAGTTAACTAAGTGTTAAATATATGATAAGTTAAGTTAACCTTTAGCTTAAGTAGTCTTATGTTTACATTTTGTTTCTAATTGCTTAGACATAAGTGAGATGCCTTTCCATCTTCTAGGTCGTGGCATTCTTTATATAAAGGAGTTAAAGCCTTTCTTGTAAAACACTATTAAAGAATATAAAGCACTATTAAAGAATATGAAATCCTTTTGTGAGATATACCTTTGTGAGTCTTGAGAGAGTTTTTCTCTTGCTTTGACTCTTAACTTGAAAAGCTTTTTCAATTGGTGAATCCTTTTGCACTTATCCTTTGAGAATCATCTTGAAGGTGGCATGTTCTTACTCCATTTCAATGCATAATCCATTTTCTATTTCAATCGGTCAATTGTTCTTGTTTCTTTGAACTTATTGAATCATAACCATGGGTTTTCCTTGCTTTTGCCAAATTTTTTTATTCTTCGATGGTTTGTGAGTTCTCCAACACCTCTTGTTTTGATCAAGATCCTCTTATCCTCTTAAGGATTACATTAGGAGGCCATCAGACTTAGAACACCAACCCAAAACAAGGAGGTGGTCATATCCACGTAAGTGTTCTTCCAAAAAGGATTTCAAACCTATTTTCATGTGGATGTGATTCTTATTTGTTCTTACTTTCTTTGGTTGGCCAAATCATAGTAGTGTTGTTAGGACATGTTGTTGAGTTTGTTCCATCCTTCTCTCTACTAATTAAGCATTTGTAGCCATATATTTTCTTGTTAGCCAAATTCTTGTAAGAAAATGAGTATGATTTTGATTCTTAGTTGACCATGTTGTGTCTTACTTTTGTTGCATTTGGGTTCATGTTTTATTTATTTAAGTTTTCTAGAGTTTAAAAGTGTTCAAATTCCTTTTAGAAGTTTTCTTAAATGGACAGGTTTTAGGTATATTTGGGACTCACCAATTTTTATACAAGTGTTGTAACTCAAATTTCTACTTTGTTGTTCATTTGGTAATTAAGTTCAAGAAACAAAAATCAAAGCAAATCATTTTAAGACATTTTAAAACTGGTTGGCCAGGGCATATGAAAGTATAAAAGAAAAAGAAAATCGAAAGAAAAGCAAAAAAAAGTGTTAGGTATCCAAGTGTGAGTCTAAGTCCCACATTAAGTAGAAATGAGAAAGTTGAGCAACATATAAGAAAGAAGACCCGCAAACCTAATGTCTTAAGGTTATGGGTTGAAGGTGGTGTCATTCCCTTGTATGGGTTGACTCAGTTCACATTCTTGTTTGGTCTCCCCTGTGTTTCTCCCTCTGATTTTCCCAACAAGTGTTTGGGTTAAAGGTGGTGTCCTTCCCTTGTGTGTTTGATTCAATTCTCATTATGTTTTATCTCCTCAGTGTTTCTTCCTCAAATTTTCTTAGCAAGTAGTATCGGAGTCGATGGTTTGTGATGGTAACCGGCTCAAACGAGTATAGTTTAATCCATGTATCGAAAGTCTTCCTGAAGGAAGTTTCAGGCAAGCGTGTCCCGTTTAAGTGTGTCAAGTAAGCGTGTCTCATTTAAGTGTGTAAACGGTGGTACAAGTAAGGATCATTTGTGAGTGAGGTGCTTGTGTTTGAAAATGCTTCTGCTCGAGCGAGAGTGTATCAATGTGGAAGAGGGAGTTTCACTTGAGGGGGAGATTGTTAGGTATCCAAGTGTGAGTCTAAGTCACACATCAAGTAGAAATGAGAAAGTTAAGTAATATATAAGAAAGAAGACCCACAAACCTAATGTCTTGAGGTTTTGGGTTGAAGGTGGTGTCATTCCTTTATATAGATTTGACTCAGTTCTCATTCTTGTTTGATCTCCCCGGTGTTTCTCTCCTCAATTTTCCCAACAAAAAGTGATATATTGTATTCTTATCTTTCCAAAATTTTCAACTTTAGCATGACTAATGCTAAGAAGGAAATAAATCACATGTATTTGTATAATTTGTGTTGATCGTCTTTGTAATTTACTCTTTCTTCCTTGAGCATCTGTGACCTGTATAATCATTATGCTTTGATCTTGTGGAGTTCGTCAAGATCAAATTAATAGATATATCACTCTTTCTTACCAAATAATATCTTTGATATTTCCTTATGCTTTTTGTTCTACGTTTATTGGTCTCTTTAGGATTCTTACACATTTTTGTGTGAATTTTTGATTGAATACCTAACACATGCAAATAAAAATCTATGAAATGAAAAATTATTTTCGTGCATATCTTTAAATTTTGAGAACATATTCTCTATATTTTCATGTCCACTTTTAGTTAATCTTTTATAAATATGTTCTTGAAATGTCACTCTTTTTATCCACTATCACATCATCAAGTTTGTTCTTAGAAATAACTTCATAAAGTGTTAGATTTGATTAATGATGATAGTTGAATATAACTTGTAACAGATTCTCTTAAGGTATAGGATGCCTATTGCTAAATAGGATTCTAGAAAAGTTGGAGAATGGTTGTTTTGGTCATATCTCATATCTCTTTATGATTTTGTGTTTGTTCAGTCTCGTTTATTTTGTTTGGTTTATTTTTTTGAGTTTAGCTTCATCCAAGTTGTCTTAGATTATAGAATAATTCATTCTTTTGTTATAGTTTCTAGATCTTTCGTCTTAATGATCTAAATGCTTTCTTTTCAATATAGAGAAAAAATAAATTTTAAGAACTAAGCAAAGTGATAAGTATTGTATTCTTTTGTTTCTATAAATGGTGCAGCTCTCCCTCTCTCTTCTCGAATTTTTCTTCTCTTTGCCTATTTGTTTTCTCAATCCTTTTATAACACATATTTAGAGTATTTTTTAAATACGTTACTAACATTTCATTTATACATAGAAAAATCTTTTGAAGATTATTAGCTTTATTAGATTTCTCTAATAGTCTATTATATAAATTTTAATTGATCAAAATATTTGAATTTGAATTTTTTTCAATCCCCTACAAAAATGTTAACGGTCTAATAATTTATCATGTTATCAATTGTATTTTTAATTTTTCAACAAGCTTAATATTATCAATTAGTATGAAAATGAGTGGTTAAAAACATAATTTATTAAAACAAGTTACCTATTATCACGCCGTTAACTTTGTTACTTCATTAAGTTATCAAGATGACTGATTAAGTGGTCAACAGTAAACAAGAGACGAGTTCAGATTTTTTTTTCCAATTATTTTATTGTGCCTCTATTATGCCTTTAAATTATATTGATTTTGATATATTAAAAATATTTTAAATATATTTTAAATATTAAAATCAATATATCTTTAACTCACAAGGATTATCAATAAAGAATACAAATTGACAAGACTGAAATTATAAATGTAAGAAAGTACTCAGACCAAAAGATTATAAAACCATTGTTTTAATATCAAAATATAAACAGTAGAATGTTAAGCTCCCATTAATGGAATAACTTTGTGACCAAAACCCTTACTAGTCCAATCCTACAATTAATAATGTGGAGTTAGGTTTTTAGTTGGTAAGTTGCAAACTGAATCAACACAATTAATCAACAACACCCAACCCACCATATTTATTTTGGAAATTGGCGTGAGCTTTGTAGTTATATACACGTGCAAAGATAGAACAGTGGTGGTTAAAGCTACGTTTTGGCCACATGCGATTGTAAACACACGAGAAATTGTATTCCTAAGCTTTTTGGCATTCTCTTGCTGGGACTCACTGTGAACACATCACATATGATCATGAAATCTCAAGTCATCTCTCTGGCTGGGATACTCCTAATAGGTTTAGACATAACTTTCAAAAGCAGTTGACTCCCAAGTAAATGCCTTTCACTCTCTAAATAGAAAGGACGTGCAATATTATCTTCACTTCAAATTAAAGCCTTTCAATGCAAACAGTACTTTGAAGATGAACTAACACGAAAATTTGGTATTTGGTTCCTATATTTTAAATATTTTTAAAATTTTTAAATACCAATAATTTTGGTTATTGATTTGTTCTACATAAAATTTTATTCAATAATCAATTTTCCTATCCATGATTTTCTTACTTTGGCATGACACAATCAGATTGGAAGATAACCCATGATAGTCATAACTTTCTTTTTTACATAATTGAAAGGGATAACAACTTCCCTTATCAAATGTAATTATAGTCTCATTGTATGTTTAGAACTGAAAATTGAGCAATTAATAAATAATTGAAAATAAGAATTAAAATTGTATATAATGATATTTCGGTACCAAAATTATGAATGATTAAAAATTAAGAAACTAAAATTGCAAAAAATAAAATAAAAAAAATACACCCTATTTAAGCTAATAATACAACATGTAGATTAACGTGCAATTATATTCTACTTATCCAGTATTCATGATGAATCATCAACATCCAATCATTTTTTATCAATTCAATTGAGAAAGGAATTTAAAAAAGTTTGAACCGATCAACATATTGAGAAATTAATTTAAAAAAGTTTGGACCGATGAACATGTAGATTGGATAATAAAAACTAAGAATGTCTAATTTAATTGATGGAAATTGTTTATGACTTGTATGATTTGTTGTATGAGATAAAAATGTATAAACATTTAGAATAAATTAAGAAAAAAAAAATACAAAAGATAAAAAAGGAAAGAGATGAAAAACATGTCTCCTCATGAGACAAAGATAAATGTAACACGAAAATCACTACTTGAATTTAAAAAACTTAAGATGAGATTTATGAAATGAATAACATACCTCAAAAAGAAGTCACAAATGTTGTGAGAATTCTCAGATAATTAGTTTTTTTATGAGTTATGTGACAATACATGGATACATGTTTATATAGACATAGACTAACTATAGATTAGGAAGAGTTTAGAACTTTTTTGGTAGGTGCATACACCTTTCCAAACAAGACCCTTACATGGAATATGAAGAGCCTTAGACCTATTTGATTTATACAAATAATTTGCAACTAAGGTACTTGCTTTTAGAGTTAGCCTTATGTCTAAACTAAGGGTCTTAAAATTCCACTTAAAAGAAAGAAAACATATATTCTACACTTAAGTTACAAGAAAAATCAGAGGAAATATTGAGAGAAATATTTTTCATATTCTCTTACAATCTTTTATGAATTCCTCTTATTATTCTTTGTCCATATTCTTAATATTTTCATTTAAGCTCTTTTTTATTTTATTTCTCCTCTCTTGAATTCTTATACTAATTTCATCTTCTTGTAACATAGAAAGTTCCAAGTATCAAACCCTAGACTAACATTTGCGCTTGCAAAACATCCAAAGATAAAAAGAAAAGACATTGAATTCTTATAGCAGCGAATAAACTACTTACACATATCAATAATATGATGAGTTCAACTTATCCTCCTAAAAAAGGTATCTTTTCTGATACAATGGTGTCCTATTACCTTTAGAACTTAGATATAATTCAATCGAGAAATAGAAATTCTAATAAAATAAAGAATGATCATCACCTATCACATATTTAAAATTTATTTCTATTAAGACCCTTAGTCTTGAAAGAGAAGGTTAGTTCTAGAAAGGGGATTTGAATAGAACTAAAAACATTGCGTTGAAGATTTTCTCAACTCGTCCAATTAAATGCTTTAAAGGAGGCATCCAATGGTTTTATAAAAAGGTTCACAAGTAGTTTCTAAAATATTATTACATATGTCTTAGAGAAGCATTTTGTAAGTAATAAAGAGACACAATGAACACTTTAGATTTTATACTAATTCACTCAATCTAGTTCTCCAATTGAAACTACTAAGAGTTTCACTAAACAATCAAATGTTTATAAGTTTTTCGCTACAACTTCTAGTTTACATGAGTAACCAAATCCTCTTCAGGTTATCTACTAAACTCCCCTTAAGTTTAGTAACAAGTACACAACACTTCTCGAGGCTAAGTAAACAAATCATCTCTATATTATATTATAATAATAAAGTTCTTTGTACAAGGTTTTTTATTTAACTAAGTGAATATGAACTATAGTCGCTCCTTGTTTAGAATCTAACTTCACATACATATACAAATTATGCATTCTCTTTTACACATAATCTAACAAACAATATTTCTCAACACTAGAAGCTTTTAAAGAATTAAAAAATAAGAGCATATGCTCATATATGAGTTCCTTATAAATGTTTCATCAATTCTTCTTATGCGTGAAAAGATTTTATTTGTATGCATCTCAGAAAGATTTGGTATGATCCAATGCTTTGGTATTGTCCTTTTTGTCAAAAATTTTCAAAATATATGTTTGGTTTTTGGTTGACACTTCACTATTATACTCTTTTTGTTGAGAAAAATGACATGTTTTATCTTAATAGTTGTGTTAACCACACAAAAATGGACACACATTGCTTAAAGAATATTATGTGTATGTCAAGATTTTCTTTGAAATTTGTGAGTGTGTTTTTTCAAATTTGTAGAGGTTTTACTTCAATGACAAATATGGTAATAGAATCATTTACTAAGATCTTGATTTTTTAAATTATATTACTAGAACTAAAATTAAACCTATTTTTTTTAGGTAAAACTGTGTTTTTTTTAATAAATAAAAGATAAAGCTCTATTTTTTATTAAACTGATATCACATACACTTATGCCATTGAAATTTGTTATCCTGAGATAAATATGGAACAAAAGTTGTTACACGATTGATGAACATGTCTTTTATTGAATTCTTTATAATAATTAATACATTAATAGTTTTACTAATTTTGGGTAAATTAATCCCTCTTTATTTCAAGAATTTGTTATATGATGTAGGCAAGATTTGAAATGTCCATGGTGAGAGAACTAAACTTCTTTCTAGGACTTCAAATCAAGTAGTTGAAGGATGAAATTTTTAACTTCCAAAATAATTACTATTGTGCACTTCTTAAAAAATTCAACATGAATTCCTCCATAGAAGATGCAACACCAATGGTAACCAATTTCTACTTAAATACAGATGAGGGAGGTAAACCAGTAGATCAAACAACATATAGAGGTATGATTGGATCACATTATCTTATTACAAGTAGACCAAATATCATGTCTTTTGTGTGTGTTTGTGCTAGATTTCAGGCTAATCCTAAAGAACAACATTTAATTGCAATAAAAAGGATTTTAAAATACCTAAAAGGAAATTATGTGGTTTAGTTCTTAATATCCTCAAAAAGAATCTCTTTGCCTAATGAGTTTTCAAATTCAAATTTTAGTAGCTATAGAATAGATAGATAAAGTACAAGTGGCACCTACCATATGTTAGAAAGTTTCTTAGTATCATTACATTCTAAGAAACAAGCTTTTGTAGCTTTGTCTATTACAAAACTCAAATACATAGTTATTGGAAATTGTCATGCTCAAACTCTTTGAATGAAATAACAGCTGAAAGACTTTGATATCTTTCTTGATCGCATTTCATTGAGATGTGACAATACTAATACAATAAATCTTATTAAGAATTCGGATTTTCATTCAAAGAAAAACATATAGAAATTAAATAACACTTTCTAAGACATCATATAATAAAAGGAGATTGCATAACAAAATAAGTTATAACAAATGATAATTAACAAATATTTTCATTAAATTTCTTATAGATTCTATAAAATTAGAAGGAATTTAGGAATAATAAATAAATTCTCAGTTAAGTTTGTACTTGTGTGAGTCTCAAATTTAAAGTTTACTTGACAAATTCTATTTAATTTTATACTTACTATATCCATTTTAATTAGTTAATTATGCAAAACTTGATTTAAATAATAGATTAAATATTAAAAGACAAGTTAAAAACACATATTTGTTTATGTTTGTAATGTTTTTTTTTTCAAATAATTGATTACGAAACATGATAATTGATTATTTTTAAAGAGTGGTTTATCTTGGAACCACAATTTTTTTTATTACAACTAATATTTTTTTTAAATATGTGTTTTCTATTTATGATAAATTAATTTTATTTTATTTTTAATAGAAAATATCTTTTATTTCTAGCGAATTAGTATTTTCTTTTGTCAAAAACACTTTAATACTTCATAAATAAAATAAAGTGACTTATATAGTGCTTTAGAAAAAAAAATAAAAAATATTAAGAACGAAAAGTATAAAAAATAATCTGAATCAAAAATTAAAATTTGATTATTTATCAGTAACCAAACTATATTAAATATATTTTTTAAAATATTCATATATTTTTTCGTCTTAAACCTTTTTCAGAAAATCGGACAAAAACAAAGGTAAAGCTTTCTATCAGAATATACACTTCAATGCATCCACGTTTTATCTTCCTCGACACTCTTTTCTTAAAGATGACATATCCTTGAAAAGAGTTTTTGGAAAACCAACCAATCAAACATATCATTGATCTAATGTAATCTTATAATTAGCTTTTGCAAGCAATAAAAAATTGGCAAAATCGGTAGAATAGGTCACTTGATTAATCAGGCATCACCTAGATTAAGACACGAATTACCTTTGCAGAGGAAGACTTTCAGTTTTAAATTTAGTAAAACAGATTTTATAAAATTGAAGACCTACATCATTTTCTATAGTTCGATCAAATTTAAAATAAATATATTTTACATAAAGAAATTTTTAAAATTATTACTTATTTAAGGAGTAGATATAATTTGCTTATTAAAATAAACAAACATTACTTATTTTTAAAATAAACAAATTGAACAAACACACTGCACAAACTAAAATTGGTTATTTTAATAAAAAATTATTTTAGAAAAATAATTACAAACTTATTTTAGTACATCCAAAGATTTATTATTATTTTATTTGAAATGTATTTGTTCCGATATCAAGTAAGTCGAAATGATATCATTAGCATAAATTATTATATTCGATATATTATCTGTTTTGGAACTTGTTTTGATATGATATGTCTAATAGTTTCACATCGTTTAAAAGTTGAGACTAAGATCAATTTATATACACATTTCTTCTTTAACCTTTCAAAATACTTTTTAAAAGATAAAACCATAACACAACTCCAAACTCTACAACGGACAATACTTTAAATGTCATGATCAATTATAACAATATTATTTCAAAATACTTGAAACAATATTTAAAATGATTTATAAAAAGATTTTGAAAATACAATTTTATTCTCCTCCTATATGTTTTGCATCTCCTTCTAAAAGGAAAAATTCTTGTATAAACTAAATCTAATTGATAAATAAAATAACCAATTCATAAATTTTAAAATCCAAAAATAGCATTTTAAAATGTGTATACTTGTGTGTAGAAAACATAAAGAGATTTTATTTAGAAAATATAACTTATGGAGAGCTATAGTTTTATAAACTTTAACTTTTATATTACAAATAATAATTTTGTTAATAAAAAAAAAAAAAAAACAACATTGTTAATTGCGGTACTCTCATTTTCCACAATGTGTTTTCCATAATGGATAAGATCCACATATGGGCCAAATGGATCCCTATACTTTACAAGATGGAATCAATCAATTAGGAGACGTCACCACTTTTTTCAATGCATTCTCATCCATTGAGCTCTTTCCAAGTAGGCCAAACCAAAATCATTTATCTTCTTCATATGATGTTGATGGGGTTGGAGCATGTGAATAGTTAATTATAGAAAAAATAAAAACTAAAATAGTTTCCTAGTCACTGATGTATATAAGGCCAGACTTTGTTATTTGTTTAGGTTGATTTGAGGAGACTAATATAAAGCTTTGTTGGTAAAAAGCTCATGCTAGCATCCACGTGCTTTGATATTTGAACCATTCACAACATATATTTTGCAAAAGAGCATGATCTTTAGCACTTGAGTAACAAAGATTACGACGAAACTAGCATTTCTTTATCGTATTCTGGAGTGATTATTTGTGTTTTTGTTGGTGTGGTTTTGTTGGTTGGGTTGATGCTGATATCGAAGATAGATACAATATTCAATATGGAAAATGTTAGATAATTCAATTTGGAATAAGAAATAATTTAACGATAGAGAGATGAGTCCATCTTATTTTGAACACAGGTTATGTAATTATATATACATGAATGATGAGGAGAATGTAATGTCACGAAAAGATTTTTAACTCAAGTAGTTTTATTTTATTATTTATAGTAAGATGCAATAGTTATCATTCATTTATTTACAGTAATTTTATAATTTTTTTTATCTTATTATTGTAAATATTTTTTTTACATATTAATTTGATTGGTGTATTTTTCTTTTCTTAATTTTATTATTCTTATGAATATATGTTTCATGTAAAAACTAATCCGAGACTGTGTGTATGCATGAGCATTTTTATTTGTTTCTTTGTTTTTAATTGATTAGAAACCTAATTTCAATCTATTATTAAAATTCAATAGCCAATTTTTTATGAAATAATGATTTAATAAATTTTGAAAATTTTAATAAAATATACGCATTGCCATTAAAAAAGATATGTGTAACAATAAAGTTTATTAGTGTTTGAAGAATATTATAATTTGTAATAAAAGTATTTTATATTAAAGTTATTAAAATAAAGAAAAATAGGTATAGAGTTAGTTCTCTTGTATTAAAATATACATATAGTGTTGTTTATTTATAGATAATAAAAGTCACAGAAATAATAATAGAATAACAGAGAACATGGGCTAAGTCCATTATATTCAACACTCCCCCTCAAACTGGTGCATATAAATTATATGTACCATTGTTACAAATATAATCAATTATGGATCCCCTTAAAGATTTGGTGAAAATATATGCTAATTGATCATTTGAATTAACAAACTCAATCTTGATGTCTCCAGATGTAACTTTTTCTCAAACAAAATGACAATCAATTTCAATATGTTTAGTCTTCTCATGAAAGACAGAATTTGAGCTAATATGAAGAACAACTTGATTATCACATATGATTGTCATTTGAGTGACCTCTCCAAATTGCAATTCTTTCAGTAATTGTTTGAGTCAAATAAGTTCACAGGCAGGTAAGGCCATGGCTCTATATTCAGCTTTGGCACTAGATCTTACCACAACATGTTATTTCTTACTCTTCCAAGATATCAAATTACCATCAACAGAAACACAATATCCAGAAGTAGATCTTCTATCCGATGGAGACCCTGCCCTATCCAAATCTGTATAACATACAACTCCAGTATGGTCATTATGACCATATAGCAGGCCTTTTCCAAAACAGCCTTTAATGTACTTCAATATACGAGTAGCTGCATTCAAATGATCAACATATGGAGAGTTAAGGAATTGACCCACCACACTAACTGCAAAAGAAATATGAGGACGAGTAACAGTAAGATAGTTCAGTTTTCCAACTAATCTTCTATACTTCTCAGGATCTGAGAGGGGCTCCCCCTGACTAGGTAGAAGTTTAGCATTAGGGTCCATGGGTGTGTCAATAGATTTAGAATTCATTAACCCAGTTTCTTCAAAAGATCCAATGCATACTTTCTTTAAGAGATAACAATACCATTATTAGATTGTGCTACTTCAATCCCCAAGAAATATCTAAGTTTACCAAGATCTTTGGTCTGAAAATGGTGACTAATATGTTGTTTAAGTTGAGAAATGCTATGGTGATCACTACTTGTAAGAACAATGTCATCAACATATACAACTAGATAGATACACCCAACATTCGAATGGCGATAAAAAGCTGAATGATCTGCCTCATGCGAGTCATACCAAATTCTTTAACAACATTACTAAACTTTCCAAACCAGGCCCTGGAGACTGTTTGAGACCATATAAAGATTTGTGGAGACGACATACCAATCCAGAAGACTTCCCCTAAGCAAATAAACCTGGAGGTTGATCCATATAAATTTCTTCCTGCAAATCTCGATTAAGAAAAGCATTTTTGACATCCAGTTGATAAAGAGGCCACCTTTGAAGAGCTGCCATGACTATAAATAGGTGAACAGACGCCATTTTTGCCACTAGAGAAAAAGTATCACCATAGTCGAAACCAAAAATTTGATGGTAGCCTTTAGCCACAAGACGAGCTTTGAGACGATCAATAGTGCTATCAGGACCAACTTTGATAGCAAAGACCCACCTACAAACAACAATAGATTTCCCAAATGGTAAAGAAACGAGTTCTCAAGTTCCACTATTCTGGAGAGCATTGAGTTCATCAAGCATAGCTTGACGCCAACCAGGATGGGCTAAAGCATCACCTATAGATTTTGGAATAGACACTGAAGAAATGGACAAAAGGCAAGCATAAAATGGTTGAGATAGTCTATGATATCTCAAGGCAGTATAATGTGGAGAGGGATTACAGGTAGAACGTATACCTTTACGAATGGCAATGGGAAGATCAGGTTCAACTGTCAGAGCCGGAGAGGGCGGAAGATCTGGCACTAGAGGAGAATCACTTGGTGGACGATGTGAACAACGACTATAAACCTTAAGAGGTGGTGAAGGAGGCGATTCAGTAGGTACATTAGACATGACAGGAGAATCACAGACAACTGGAATATGTATTTGATTAGATGAAGACGCAAGAGGAGAAGATAAAGATTTAAAATAAAAGAAGATTCAGTAAAGGTAACATCTGCAGAAATGAAATAACGATTAAGTGAGGGTGAAAAACATTTATATCCTTTTTGAGATCTAGTGAATCCTAAAAAGACACATTTATGTGACCGGGTAGATAATTTATCAAGCCCAGAACTAAAATTGTGAACAAAACATGTAGACCCAAAAACTTTAAGGGGTAAGAGATGGAGAGACTCATGAGAAAACAAAATAGAGTGAGGGATTTTATTTTCTAAAACTAAAGATGGCATATGATTAATAAGATAACATGCACTAAGAATAGCATCACCCCAAAAACATTGAGGAACCCCACCATGAAATTAAAAGAGTACGAGTAGTTTCAACAAGATGTTTATGCTTGCACTCAGCCACCCCTATTTTGTTGAGGTGTATAAGCACATGAAGTTTGGTGAAGAATGCCATGAGATTTCACAAAAGTGTTAAAAGAATGAGAAACATACTCACGAGCATTATCACTGCGTAAGATTCAAATTGAAACTCCAAATTGATTTTTAATTTCATTAAAAAAAGTTTGAAATATATAAAATAACTTAGAACGATTTTTCATTAAAAATAACCAAGTGCATCTTGAAAAATCATCAATAAAAGTAACAAAGTATTGAAATCCTAAATTAGACTTAACACGACTTGGTCCCCAAATGTCTGAATGAACTAAGGTAAAAGGTGATGAAACACATTGTGAAACACTTCTAGCAAAAGAATTGCGATTTTGTTTTCCTAAATGACATGACTCACAAGACAAATTGGATAACTTGGATAGACTTGGAACAAGTTGTTGCATCTTGGCAAGACTAGGATGACCCAATTGCACATGAAGGAGAGATGGAGAATCCATAACCGTGCCAACATGTGCAGTTGTTCGAAGGTAATAAAGACCATGAGACTCACATCCGTGCCAATTATCCGTTTCGAACTCTGGTCCTATAAACAAACAAAATCTTTGGTTAAAGAAACAACACAATCAAGGGAACGAGTGAGATGACTAATAGATAATAAATTAAAAGGTGACCGAGGGACATAAAGAACATTATTAATAGGCAAAGAAGGAAAAATATGAACAGTACCAACACCATCGGATGAGACCTTAGAACCATTAGCCATGGTAATGGAGGGTAAATGACCATAGGTAGACAAAGAAGAGAAAAAGGATTTATTACCAGTAATATGATCTGTGGCACCTGAGTCTAGAACCCAAGGACCAAGAGAATTGGAGTGGGTGAGCCAGCAAAAGAGATACTTGTATGTGCAACAGATGTAGTAGAACCAAAGTTTTGACGATCCTCATACAATTTAAGAAATTCATTAAAAGTAGCAAGTGGACCTGAAGTATCAGATAAAGTAAGATCCATGGTAGATGGTGGCACAAGAGCAAATTGAACAACCACAAAGGAGAGAGAAAAACGCTAAAACTCAAACGGACTCCTACCAAGATGATGAGCACAAATCCAGAACACGCATAGGATGACGATCACAACGACGTTGATCTCCACCTGAAAATAGGCCAGACACGCCGCCACACGCGGCGCCAACGGTGACGGGGATAAAAATGACGCGTGAATGTGTGTCGCTGCTCCGATCGTTGCAATTCCAACGACACGGTAGTCGCTTTGATGAGGCACTCTTGACGGTGGTGTTGCCGACCCAATCGGCGGTGGCGGCAACGACAGCGGTGACAGCAACGGCGACAAAGACAGTTAGATGAGGACGGTGAACAGTGGGTTCACCAAAAAATATTTTTAACCCTAACCCTAAGCTCTAGATACCATATTAAAATAAAGAGAAATAAGTATATGGTTAATTCCCTTGTGTTAAAATACACACATTGGGTTTTTATTTATAGATAATAAATAAAAATAACAGAAATAATAACAGAATAACAGAGAACATGGGCTAAGTCTGTTATATTCAACAAAAATTAACAAAAATTATTGTATTACATAATTACAAAAGGGATATTTATTTGTATATAATAAGAATACCACTTTTCTATTTTTCTATAACAAATATGAATCGAAAATATTTTTAAACTTGGTATAAAAATATGTTAGTTATATTAATGGATTATATATTTAATATCAGTAATTTAAATCTATTATATAAATTTTTAAAGGAATAATAGTCAAATCACGAATTTCGTAATATGAAAGAAATAGATAAGTAAATGATATTATTATATGTAACATAACTTAAAGTTATGTACTCAAAATATGCAATTATAACTAAATTAAGTAAAATGTGTAATATAATAATAACTTCATAAGTATATTACGAATATACATAATTATTTGAGTAAAGAATAAAATAGATTAAATAAGAAAAATATATATTTGATAAAATAATTAATAAATATTAGTAATTAATATTTGATATGCATATATTTTGTTTTATAAATGTAAGATATAAGACTATAACGATTAGTTTGTGTTTTCTTTATAAAATTATATTATACGTTGGACATTTAACATACTGTTTCTTACGTGATTTAAGTTAGATCGTTACAATGTTTAATGGACTTTGTTTTATAGAATTTAAATTCATAGTTAAAATATGGGTAATAAGTATTAAAAAATAAATAAAACCAATACTTCAGTAGTGAGACTATAAATCGTATTAATTGGTTCTACAATGTAACATCCGTAACATAATTCTAAAGTTAAAACATAATTTCAGTAAGACGTTATTGTAATCTATAAGTTGAGTCTTGCTATTTAAAGTCAGTCTAAAAGTCATTAACTGACAATTTTATTAGCAAAACCGATTATAACCTTAGACTATGGGTTAATGAGAAATATGCTAATTAAGATGTTTAAATGCTCCTGAGTAATTAGGTTTATAATTATGGGTCCTAATGAATAATAAGTAAGCTCAATGTCATTTTTATAAATAGGGGACATCTTATAGGTAAGACTATTGTTCCTTTGTCATTTGTTTATATGTTTATTAAGTTGATCGTCAAGAAACGCTTTAGCAAAGTTTTAGAAGATATTCTCAATACGAGAAGTTGATCCCACGTTGTATCACAAACATTTATTCTTCAAGTTTCATATTTCACCTAAAATATTTTGACGTCTACCGTGAGACTCGACTTAAACATAGTGATTACACACAAGGAAACTAGCAACGAGCAGACTTCACAAACTATGTCATAGAACCACATTGATACCACTGCAATTGTTAATGGATATGAGGCAAGAGTTGGAAGATCTCGAGAGGAAAATGCCAAGGAAGTGGAGAATTTAAGACAATAAAATTTGAAGTTAAAAAGAAAATTGGTTGAACAAGAATTAACCAATACCTCACCCGAAATGGAAGACACAAATCTATTAGTAAGGTCCATCCCCTCTAAGCACACCATGTGAATCCAATGCTTGACCCAAAGTCAACCTATAACTATTATTCCTTCTCCTTCTTCTGTTAGAAGGAACCCTTTTATATATGGGATCATAGAGGTCCCTACTCCCATCAAATTGGAGAAGCCCAACATTTGAAATGTATGACGGAATTACAGACCATGATGAACACTTTGATATATATATATATATATATATATATATATATATATTCAACACAA
>Ga0209489_107089_pt1 | contig 17166 bp, 8 predicted proteins | sample SiratrowhiteBW_FD_187527 | JGI IMG/M metagenome (GOLD analysis project Ga0209489, IMG submission 187527) | Root nodule microbial communities of legume samples collected from California, USA - Siratro white BW (SPAdes) (version 2) | ecosystem: Host-associated > Plants > Roots > Nodule | place: USA... | reverse complement strand
TTTTTTTTTTTTTTTTTTTTTTTTTTTTTTTTTTTTTTCCTGCTGCGCGATAAGCTCTATGTGACGATTTGAATATTCGTGATTTCAAATGCAACTCGTGTGAAGTAGGTTAGTGTGATGATTTGATTGCCAGATTAAGGGAATTGGATCTAGAAAAGCGTCAGAGGGGAGATGTTGTCCTTGCTGATGTAGGTTTTGCGTGCAGAGTCTGTAGAGGGTTTATAGACTGATGCAGAATGCTTTGTTATCATTGTAGAGTTCAAATGATGAAGCCTGTGTGTAGTGCAACTTATAATGAAATTTTTACTTTAAATGGGGCGATTTGGATTTCACAAATGTAGGGCAGATGCTTATATAACATGTATAAAAGTAATCAAGTTAAATTCCTTGACCGTAGCTATTTCCCTATTTGTGTTTATAGTATGGTTATTGGGTGAGAAATGAGTTTATGGGATCAGGGACTACTTGCTTTGCTTACCTTCAATTAGTGGAAAACTGTTTGTTTAACTCCGTCCTGTTATAGCAGATCATACTCATGGTTTCCCTTGTCCCACAGAAGTGCAATTGACCAATTCAAGAAACATACCACCTTTTCAATACTATTGGAGTTGAATGCTCCTCTCCTCCATGAGCTTGTGCATGTTTCTGTCTATTAAAAGCAGCCTCCTTTTATTAGACTTTTCATCTCGGTAACAAGGAAAAGAAAAGTCCCATTCATGATGATATTCGGAAACTCTTCTTTTCTTATATGGAGATTAAGATTATCTTGCAAATGCCTCTTCTTCTTCAGGCATTTCTAGTAGAATGCAAGTTCCCTTGTAACAGTTTTATTTTTGGATAAAACATATAAAAAATGATAGCATAAGATGCATGCTGTTTATGCTATTTCTAGAAGGTTGAATCTTCAGATTGTTTCAAATTTGATGTTTATATAGTTAATTTATTTTTGTTGTAGGCCTTTGGTTGAATGCATTGGGCTGTTCATTTCTGGTGAGCATGGCTTCTCTTACTTGCCTCATTGTCCTGCCTGTAATTTTTGGTAAGTAGTTCTTGTTTTTTTCTTGCATTTTGTACAGTAGAAATTATTTATTTCTCAATATGAAATGCTTATCTACAGTATACAAAACTGAATGCTCTGGATCATTCACCTATTTCAGCACAAGGGAAACCATCCAAGGCTGTTGTTGATTCATTGGCTTTATTCGGGGTCAGGTTTCTTCTACCTACTTTCTTTGGTCTCACTATCTTGAGGTTTCTTTTATTACTTTTCTTTCACTATGTTTATCATTCTCACTTTCAGTTGAGTGTCTACTGTCTAGTTTGTGAATTGATTGAAAGTGGACCAGATTAGAAAGAAAAAGCTGTATATGATGTATATTTATTGCTTCTGACTGATGTCAGTATCAGCAATTCAAGTTAACCAAAAATAAAAAAAAATTGACACGAACTATGTAAAGGAATACAGATGGCTACTAGCCAATCAAGAGACCTTAATCTCTCCAATTCTCTCTACATAGTTCTATCTTGACTTTATTCTTTCTGTCCCTCCTCTCCCCTTTTATTGTGTCATTTCCTTCTTACAGAATTCTCCACTTGGGTACCCTATGCTGCCTGCCTCATGTGCAGGTGGTTATTCCCTTTCCCACCAGTTGCATTACTTATGTCAGCTTCTAATCCTCTTCTTTGTGTTCGTTTCTTCCTGTGGTATGCCAGTTATAATTTATTTGTTTTACTTTTTAGCAGATACGATACTTAGAGATCATTAAACAGCACCACAAAAGGCCCTGTTTTGGGGAGATCAATGGAATAAACTCTTTGATGCTTAATTAATAACTTGTTAATATTGTCTCCTCTTTCTTAGCAGAATTTGTAAAAAAAGTTAAGAGCCTTGGTACTTCAGATTTCAAACATGTTGGATTTTAAACTGAAGTTTGATTTTCTCTTTTAGATTGCTGGTGACTGATAGTGATAGTTCTTGCACCATCAAATTTCTTACTTCATTAAATATATTCTTTTGTTTTTGCTTCATTTAATTCTCGTTGACCATGTCTTTTTCAGGCAGGAGCTATGTTGGGAGATGCATTTCTTCACCAATTACCTCATGCTTTTGGTATGTAACGCATCAGAACCTGTCTGTCTTCTGTATTAGTTTGTCTTTGTGAATTTATTTTGTGTTGTAAATAGGGGATTATTAGGTTAAAAATATATTGACGTATCTATAGTAATTAGGAAAAAATATCTTTGGAATCTTCACATTCATTTCATTATATTTTATTTCCCTTTTCAATAGAATGTGATTATTACGAATAGAGGAGTTGAGAATCTAATTAGCATGATTGTTACTAATAGTTTATTTGTTTATTCCCCCTCGTTACTATAGTTGGTATCAAAGCTCCTAATCTTGAAGGCTTTGTTTTGCTGCCATAGCTGCCGCCTTGCCTGCCACTGTCCTTGAAGACTACCGTGTAACAGAAAGGTGTGTTCCACACCAACAATCATAACCCTAACAATTGTATCCCCAACAGAAATGCCAAGTGCCACCATGCGTCTTGTTCCGGTGACACCAACACATCGCCTCTACTACCGCAGTGAACCCTATGTCCAATGCAAGGCACTACTCATACTTGCCTTGACCCGACCCATTGACATCCCTACTTTAGAACCTTTGGAAAACTCCTTGAGTAATAATTCTGAAACTAGCCAAGATAAAGAGACAATAAGATGCATATCAATTTATAATGTAAAGTATAGATCTCAGGGCACATTGAATCATTACAAAGCGAGGTTAGTTGTTAAAAGGTATACTTGAACCTATGATGTTGATTATGAAGAGACATTTGCTCTAATGAAAAAGATAAATATTGTTAGAATCTGTAAAGGTATCTAATAACAAACAATAAAATAGTAGATAAGGGAGTAACTGAATAATATTCCTGAGTGTATTTGAGTTTGTAATTGAACAATATTATAGTTTTGAACAATATTGAACAATAAAGTAGTAACTGTTCTTCAAGCATTTCTTAGAAGGGAAACTTACTCTACTTTTGGTCTATGTTATTGTTGCAAGGGATGTTGGCAAAAGCAACAAATCTTAAAAGAAAACTTGCTATTGAATTTGAGATGAAGGACCTAAGAAAATTAAGGTACTTTCTTGGGATAGAATTTCCCTACTTGAAGACATCTTTATCTACCAAAGAATGTTCTTGATCTTGTTAAAGAAACATGTAAGATTGATTGCGAGGCCGTTGGAGTTCTCATACAACAAAACCATAGAAGTAGAAATGATGAAGATAGTTCTACAGTGAATAAGGGCCAACATCAAAGAGTTGGAGAAGCTTGTTTACTTAAAGAAACATGTAAGATTGATTGCGAGGCCACTGGAGTTCCCACAAAACAAAACTATAGAACTAGAAGTGATGAAGATAGTTCTACAGTAAATAAGGGCCAACATCAAAGAGTTAGAGAAGCTTGTTTACTTAGCCCATACCACACCTACCATAACTTATATTGTGACTGTAGTTAGTTAGTTCATGCATGATCCAAGGGAGTGACATTTATAGGCTATGAATATAATCCTTAAATAATTCAAGACAAATCCGAGAAAGGGATTGTTGTTCAAGAGGAGTTGAAAATTAAATATGGAGATTTATATAATTCAGATTATGAAAGGTTTGTTACATATAGGAGGTCTATCTTAGGATATTGAATATTCTCGGATTGAAACTTGTTGACTTTGAGAAGTAAAAAGCGTAGTTGAAAGGTCTAGTATAGATGTTGAATCTATAAGCCATGTCATATGGGGTATGCAAATTGTTGTGGTTGAAAATTATTTGAATGATCTTAAAGTGAAATGTGAAGAACCTATGACTTTCTGTTGTTATAATAAATAAGCTATTTGCATTGTTTACAATCCAATAACATGATAGGACCAAACATATAGAGATAGATTAACATTTGATTAGAGAAAAATTAGATAAAAGCCTAGGCTTCAACTAGGATGTCTATAAAAGGCCTTCCCATGTAAAGATTTATAATCTCACATGCAATTTGAGAATGATAGATATCCATTCACTAACTTGAAAGGGAGTGTTGAGTGAGGAGAAAATATTTCATTGTGTTACAAGGATATATTGAATTATTACAAGTTTGGGGTTGTAAAATACTAGAAATCATTGTAATCGTTAATGTAGGGCATATAGTTCTCTCTCTATATATATCCTCTTGTATTGATTTACATGAATCAATTCCATCAAGATCTGTTTTCCTCTCATCTAGCTAACCCATTTCAAGTCATCCAATGGATGATAATACTTCCATCTCGGGTAATTTTGTTAGACGTTCTTGAATTGTCTTGTTTAGTTGCTATTGGGATTGCTTGTTTGAAAATCAATATGCACAGGGTTGCTGGAAAATAAATATGGCTATTTGGTTTGCTTAATAGTTATTGAGTATAAAAGAAGAAAAAAATTGGGTAGGATAGTAGGCAAAAGGTGAAAACATAGTGAAGAAAAGAAAGATAAAAAAAGGGAGGACGAACAACAATGGGTGGATGGTGGTAACACGATATGGGACAGAGGCAGTGGATGTGATGAGAGCTATACCTTGTAGGATGTAATGAGATTCCAATGTAATGAGATTCCAATTCATAAGTTTTGTACTGCTCTTTGTACTTGTGGATGTGTTCGATACTGATTAAGGTACAATACAAGGAGAACAACACATAAATACCTAAGTTACGAGACAATTTTTTGTACATTGCATTATTTGGTGTGTTTGCTAATGTAACAAATTTATTTAATGGGGGTGAAAATTACTTGATAAATATTAGCTGTGTTTGTTTTAAGTAAGATAATTTTATCCATTTTAAATGTTTTGGAAGAAAAGGGATTAGGGATAAGGTATGGGATGTTGTTTACTTTAGTCCATAATTTATTTTGCACTTTGCTTAAGCAAGTTTCTATTTTATGATTTGCATAGAGATGGCTAGGCTTGCAGTGTTGTGGGTTGCGTTGATTCCTTTCAATTATCTTGTTTTTGCTTCCTATTTTGTTAAGAATATCTTATCCTCTACCTAACAACTACTCTGTCCCTTTCTCTTTCTAACTTTTTCAGTGTAAAAATTATTATTCTTTGACATGATATGATTCTCTTTTATTTTAGGTGGAGAACACTCCCATTCTCATGATAGCCATGATCATCATGACCATCATGCTAGTTCTGGACATGGTCATTCACATTCTTTGGCGGACCTCTCTATAGGAATATCCATCCTTGGTTAGTTGTGATATTCTTGATGTTCTTACTGATCATGTTGATTATTATTCACTTTAAATTATTGGTGTACTGTACATTGACAGATTAGTTGAACCAAGAATGTAGTCAAAACTGAGATCTTACTCAAGATCGGATAGAGAAGTATGGATTGTAAATTGGGTGATTGTAACATGGATCATAAGATCTTACAAAATTTATGAAATTTATATATGCACACACTAATTATATCTCACTTGAAACTTATGATTGATCTTCAATTCAATATGACAAACAAAACATTAGTGCCTTTGAGGGTTAAGGAAATAGCTTACGGCATGCACAAAGTTGTTTTTTCCACCAAGGAAAATAACTAACTAAACTATATTACACTGAGTTAGTATTCTGTTTTCAGTTTCAAAATCACCCAACAATTTGACCAGCAACTTTGTAGTTTGCTGCATTATCTGTCAGAGCTTGAACTACATTGTCTCCCCCACCTCTTCAACAATGCTATCCATAATCTCAAAAACTTTTTCAATTTTTTTGCATATCGCAGATGCGTCTATGGACTTTAATACATAGTTCCCTTTGGGTTGTTCTTAGGAAGCTTATTATTGTCATTGTGAAAACTTTATGAAGTTCTGAGTTATAAGAACCCAAATCTTAATCTTATCAAGATAACTTTTGGCAATCAACTCCATGACCTATCACTCACATCATATTTCTTGATTCTGGTGTCAATATCCTTCTCCAAACTAAATATCACAATAGACCTCCTTCTGTTTTCTCATCAAATACTCCCACCCATTTCTCCATCATGATTGGGGAACCAGCAGCTTGGACTAAATGTTAGGAACCAAAAGGTGAATAGAGAGGAAATATAGATTTTCTTGAATAGAATGAGAAAATAAATAGTAGAGCGCTCTCTCTTGTAAGGGTTTTCCCACTACAAGAGATATCTCTTTTCAAGAAGAGCTAATTCTCTACCTTCCATTGCCACTGTTGCTTCTCTTGCTCAAAAATCTTCTCCAATTTGAAATACCTCTCTACTCGGTTAACCCAACCATACATGTCATCTCGTGAAACAAAAATTTCTAATTTCCTCCATCGATCTTTATTCAGCCCATAAATCAATTTTGTTCTTGTTTCAACGTTCCCTTTTGCTACGTAGAAATTGCTTCATTGGAACTGCTAGAATTCTCATCTTGGTGTGTATTACAATTGAGGTTCTCTTGTAGTTCATCAAACCTTCTCATAGCATCTTATCTATCATCCTCGAGTCTCTTCATTAGATTCTTGAAATCCGTATCTGAACTTTCCATTCTTGTGTGTGTCATGAATGGCTGCCGAGATTCATGGGCTTTGATGCCAATGTAAGGAATGAGTTGAATATAAAGGAAAGCATATAATAAAGAACAAATCTTATTATATTTACTCTGTTGGGAACAAAATATCCCTACTGCAGTAAAAGACTCAAGGATGTTTTATAGGAATTTGGGAGCCTAATCTCTCCCTTACAACCAACGAATACCTTCCTCTTCGAACTTTCATATCTGCCCCTCCCTATTATTATATATAACCGACTTTACTAATTACTGGACTTTCGGCTTTCTGGCCTGAATCCCTTCCCTTCGTACCTCTTCATTCATAAACTCTACTGATGCGAGGTCTGTTGCTAACAGAAACCATACAGAATAAACAACTTTCGTAGCTGTGAGGAAAAAGGGTGATGGGAAATTCAATTTTGAATTTATTTTCTGCTTAAAGCCGTGCTTGTAGCTGTGATTGATCACTTTCTTTTCATGTCATAGTATTATTCTCTCAATTTTCTGTCATCCATATATATTTCTCTCCAGTCATTTTTAGTGTTACAAAATTAGGCTTATGTAGATAAGTTCTTTAAGAACCACTGTTTCTTACAATGTTTATGCATCTTGCAGCTGGAATTGTACTCTTTCTTCTTGTGGAGAAGGTAGTGAGGTATGTTGAAGAAAACTCGGGAGAAGCTAATTCATGGACACATGGACACCATCACCATAACCACAAAAAGTTGAAAGATGATAACATTTCTAATGATGCAAAGGAAGACAGATTGCTAGATGAGAGAAAAGAAGATGATCAAGTGTCATGTGACTCTTTGAAGGAGGATAATCCTTCTAAATCTGAAACCGTACTCAGAAAGGTAAGATGAGATGTGAAATGTCATTTCAGTTGACTGAGGTTGAGATGCTCCATTGGTTTGGTTTGAACCATTTTGATGTCACACACACATGCTATTAGTTTTATTTGGAGATATTGTTGTTTTACCCTGCAGATGTTTGTCCAGTTGTGTTGGCAATGCAATTACTAGAAAGAATGTAATAGTTTGTTTACACTTGTATAATGCTGTATTACACATTTAATTTGAATGGAATATTGGAGGGAATGGAGAAAATTCATCTGACAATATACTTGTATCACAGCGAATCGGAAGCAATGTGACCAAAAGTACTGTTGATAGCTCCTCAGATAATATAAAATCTTCAAATGTTAAGGAACCAGTTAGATTACCAACAAGCCTTGTGTTTGGTTATCTCAATCTTTTCTCAGATGGAGTGGTAAGCTATATTTTGACCTTTTATTGGCTATAAAATGAAGAAAAACTTTCAAGTGTATTTATGCAGAATATGTTAATATTGCAGCATAATTTCACAGATGGAATGGCTTTAGGAAGTGCATTCTTGCTTTATGGATCTGTTGGAGGCTGGTCTAGAACTCTGTTTTTACTGGCACATGAGCTTCCTCAAGAGGTTCAAAATCATCTTTGTTCTTTCACATGTTCAGTATTATGCTATCTGCAGAACATTTTCATCTCATTTTTAGGCATAACTTAAAATTGTAACGTGCAGTTTCCTGAAGGCCTGAAAAGTTTGTTTGTTTGTTTAATTCCACAAAGTGCAGCAATTATGTCTTTGTTAATGTTAATGGAGTTTATTTTTCTCATTGCCTAATATTGGCTAAGGTTCATAAAGTGATTAATTCTTACTTGATCTTATTAAGAAAAATTTAGCACCGATATGCCCAAACCTGCAAGATGATTCATATTGATGACACTGAATTAAACTAAATTTTCTTTATAATCTTCACTGTTTATTTCTTACAAGCAGAAGGTACTAATATTTCGTGAAAAATGTTATACAGATTTCATCTGGGGATATACATGTACTAATAATACGTGTGCATAAATATACATGGCTGGTTTATATTTGAAATAACTGTTCTATTTCTTATGATTCTTTTAAACTGGTGTTTCCTTGAATCTTGTAATTTTTTAAGCAACGTTGACATTCTAGTTTCTCGGGAGTCTTGACACTCCTTGAGCCTATGAACAGGTGCAAGAGTTAACAAGGTGCATGTATAAAGTGTGAGGAATATTCATACTAATTGCAAAAAAAATTTGGAGACACCTGGTGCATTACTTTGCAAGTCTCTTTAAGAGCTAGTTCCACATGATTGTCAAATAATTATTATTCTCTACCTTTTCTATTTTATTCCTTTAAAGCAGTGACAAGTCTTGAAATGACCCCAAAATCTTTATTAGCTCTACGTTCTTGATCTTTATGTTGACTCAATTTTATTCCCTCTGTCAAATCAGCTTCTTGTTTTGTATACTTATTTTATCCCTATGATCCATTTTGTGAAGGGCTAAAGAAGAAGATTCTTTGTATAATTTCAATTTAAATGTGTTATCTAGAGCATTGAACACTTACTAATGCTGTCAGCTTTAAAGAAAACTAAGAGAAAATATGAAGCTGGCTATAATTTCAAGGAGGTGCACTAAATATTGCACACCCTTGCTGGATGCATCCAAGGCATATTTTAATGGTGGTCTATATGAGCACAGCTTAACTTTTGGCCAAGGAGAAAACAGCATTTGTGATGCATTATTTGTCCTGTGAACTTCGAACTATAGCAATTTTATTTCTCTTGTTTGTGCCACTCATGCCATCTTTTTTTAAAGCTTCTAGGGTTCTCTTCAGAAATTAAAAACTAAAAAGAGGGGTATTTTATAAAATATATTTTCACTGAATTTCTAAGTTTTATGTAAGTAGATGAAAAAATAGTTGCTTTTTATCCTTTGAATGGTTGAATATTTTTCTTGCTTTGCCAGTCAACTTCCTCCTTTATAAAGCATCACTTTTTACATGGATTACCAGGACAAATGCTTGCTATTGCAACTCGGATCAATCTGGCATGAGAGCTGCCAGAGCTTGAGTATCTTCCATTAGTCACACATTTAGGAAATATAATTTGAACATTCAGTGTTAACATTTCCTAATTGGGGAAACAAAACTGCTGCAAATGATCGTATTTCTGCAATTTTTAATTTCATGCTATGTTATTGTCATTTTATAATGCTTTCCAGCTTGGTATTTCTGTTTCTGTTTCTGTTTTACATTTCACTGGTTTATTGGTTTGAGATCTTACTTTTGTCCACTGAAAAGTTTTATGCTTTTTGTTTCCTTCACATACAGATTGGTGATTTTGGCATTCTGATTAGATCTGGTTTCAGCATACCAAAAGCTTTGTTCTTCAACTTTCTGTCAGCTCTGGTAGCACTTGCAGGAACTGCATTGGTTAGTGTTGTCTTCATTCAACATTTTACATGACTAAATTGATTAACAGATCCTCAAAATAGCTTTTCCGCACAACTAACATTGAAAATTCATTTGTAATTAAGATTCACTATAGATCATATATTGTGCACTGAATTGGTGATTGGAACAGCATAGTTAAGTAATAAGCACAAGAGAAACAAAAGGGCAGTCAACTTACATATTTTTGAAATAAAACATTCTGTTTATTTTTCTTACTACATTAAAATGTGATAAAAAATGAAAAGAGAGATTCATTATGCCTTAGACTTCTATACAGCAAGAACATGACACTGTCCAACTTTTATGTACTATAATTCTTCTGAAATCGTTTTGTTGAGGATTTTGCTGATTGAGTTAGGTCTTGGATAATTGTCCATATCATATCTACATACATTTCAATGTTTATGCACAATGAACATGGAATGAAATAGAAAAAACTCACTGTTCTTGGTGCAGGCTCTGCTGTGGGGGAAAGATCCTGGACAGTCATCTCTAATTGAGGTAAAGAATGTCTCGTAACGTACTTGTAGGTTGATTTCAAATTTCATTGATTTTAGCAATAACTTGTCTCTCTTTTGACAGGGGTTTACAGCAGGTGGATTTATATACATCGCAATTGCGGGAGTACTTGCAGAAATGAATAGCAATGGGAATACAACATTAAGAAGTACAGTTGTCCAAATAATCTCGCTGACAATGGGTATGGCTGTGGCCCTTGGTATTTCCCTTGTAGAATGAACGAAATGTAGTCACTTTAGGACTCGTACCTCTTGATACCTGACGTGCCAATTATTTCAAAAAAAATATGCAACCAGTCTACAAATGTTTTCTTTATATTTTGCTTTATGCTAAACGGTGAAGCCAGTAAAAGGCTTGTAAGGAAGGCGAACTGAGAGAAAATGATGCATTAATCAGATGGTCAGGCTTTAACAGTGTAAACTTTGTACAGTAGATGCATTTCTTTACCGTCATTAATACTAACCTATCACAAGCCGTTTGTCTTTGTCAAACTGTATTTTGTGATATTTTTCTCTCTTTTGAGCTGTATAGCAGTCAAAGTGCTTTTCTCTTTCCAATGCGCATAAGATGAAGACACTAATTGTGTCTGATTTTTATCATTTTCTATCCCTGTCTTTGTATCTTTGGTTTGTCTTTATATTTTTGGATTATGTTGCCTTTTTATTTTATTCTCTTTAAATGGAACCTGCGCCTGCACGGTTGATCTTATATAAAATTCACTGCACATATTATGATGGGTAGTAGGTATTGTGAAATTTTAAGCAGAACACTTGATTTGCAATTATTGACGTGCCTAGTTATGGACAATTTTCTTTAGAAATATCAGCAATATAACATTGTTTTAACAAATCTGCTACAAATCGTAAAATTATGTATTCTTCATTCATGGTTTAATGAATTTCATTCGCGATTTCATAGTCTTCAATAAATTTTAACTGGTAAGAGGATTAGGAAGAACTTATCCAACGTACCACTGGACGAGGAATTGTATGATAGGCACATCTGCAAACGCTGAAGTATAAAAATATCTGGATTTAGTAGAAAACACGAGGTACATTTTTTTTGACGACCCACACAAGATGAATACTCGGAATCTTGCTTCTCCAATGCTTTTCGTCTTGCTCTATTGAATCTTACTCAGCTTATAACCAAAATGCATCCTTAGTTCCATGGATTGTTGTGATGGAATTTATTTCTTTGTTAAGACTCAAACTTGTCCAACTGTTGCAGCACCTGAAAGATGGTGATATTCTGGGACGGAAGGGGAGGGAGAGGTGGCATTCTCATTAATGGAGTCATCACAAGATCTCCGCCACCGTTTGTGAGGGTGTGATGCCGCTTTCGTACTCCTCGAGCAGGAGCTTCTGCCTCCATGGAGGTTGTTCTTTCCCCATCTCCCACCACCCTTGTTGTTTCTGCTCTCTTCTTTAAGCTTTCTGCAAACCTCTTTTCATGCATCCTTTCATCCTACAAAGGTCACGTTTATGTCAGTTTCAAATATGGAAATACTCCTTTTACACTGCGTTTCCTGAGGGCCTTTGGAACAATCAGTGAAACCAAAATATTCTGGTTCTTATCTTCCCTTTTTTTTAACCTTTTCTAGAGAAACCACTTTCATCTGACTATATTTAGTTTTCATTAACTTCAATTATTTATTGTTTGAAGAATAATTCTGAATATTTCTATATTATCCTCTTCCTGTAAAATTTTACTAAATTAAGAACATATTGATTTTTTTTATATTTAAAGTAATTACTAAATGTATTTTTTTTTATTTAATACTGGCTTATATGATATTACAAGAGAGGATATAACACGAAAATATACAGCCCTTCCCTAACTAGAATCAACCTCAATAAGTCTTTTACAATTACATGGATATCTAGAAAATAAAATTGAGTGATGTTATATAATATCCTTTTACTAATATTTTACATTCCCCAAACATAATGAAAATGTAAGTACATATATTTAACTATCTTGAGAGAATTAATATAAAAAATGTTTTAGGAGAATGGAAATTTATTTAATGACTAGCTAGATGAGAAATACATTGGCTGTATACAAGATTTTTCTCCTTCTCCCTTTATTTTTCATTTTTTGTTCAAAGCAAACACCTGACTATAGTTATGAGAGGTACATTATGAGAAATATCTGCACAGTGCTGAGGTTCAATTAAGATATAGAATTCTTTTCTTTCAAAGCTTCTAGCTATTGTTTACGCCGTACTAAACCCTAAAAAGACATTCTCCACATCTGTATTCTGTAATTCAGAGCTAGAAAGAGAAGCTCAGAAGGGTGTACCTTTCAAATATTGCAAGCCGAAAATATTTTATGTTTAGTATATCAAATTCTTGTGATATATACAGTATATAAAGTACGTCTCCAGAAACTTTACATGTCGGTCCCTTTGCGAGCAAGAGACTATTACAAGAACAAAACTATAAGACAAATGCAGAAATAAGGAATCAACATTGGCACAAAACAAACATAAAAACGAAGCTGCATTGTTTTCCTTACCATGCAAAATCCCTGTTTGTCATGCCATCATATGATAAGATAAGTAGATAACTAAAGAACCAAAAACATATATACATATGTAGGTGTGTATGCTTACATTAATAACAGAAGACTCGGGCATTGGACATTTCACGGGACGATCTTCATCTGGTGGCTCCATAGGGTGTTCAACTGGGAAGAAATCAGTGCTTTTATCAACCCCTTGAAGATGATGCACTTCCATGATGATACAGTTTTGTTGTTGTGTTGCACTAGTTTCATCTATCAAACGAAACTCGCTCTCCTTTTGGTCCTAACATTTACAAAATTGTTTTCACAAGCACCAGATGCTGTGAGTGTGACAAGAATATGGAAGAAGAGAGAAAGAAAACAGCAAAGATTCTTCACCACTAACACATTTTATGAGTGAGTAGGTTGGAGAGAGAATGAAGGTTTAAGAGCACTTACAAAGTGATCCCCGTATGAAAATCCCATCAACATATGAGCTCATGCCAGAAGCTGAGAAAATGTTGGTTTGTCTGTCTGTTGTGTGTGTTTGTGTCTGTGAGAGCGAGAGAAAGAGGAAAAGATAGCAAAAGAGAAAGACAGCATAAAAAGGAGTAATTGGGCAGGATGAAAGAGAGTGTCTTTGTCTGTGTGAGGGAGAGAGAGAGAGAGAGGTGGCAATGTGGGATCACCTTGAACAGTTGAAGAGGAAGAAAGATTCCCATTGGGATTTTGCTACTGCTTTTAAAATTTTAACCTTTCGCTTTCTTTTATTTTTTTTTAATTTTCATATGGGTCCTTGTCTCTTGGCGAATCAGAGGCATGGCTTTTCTTTTCTGCTTTGCTGCTTTTTAAGAAGGGTAGCAGTGTTGAAAATGTTGGTCTCTCTATTTCTCTCTCTATCCCACACACACTTTCTGCTTTACTTGGATATTGCAAGAAGGAAATAAGCTACAGATTTTGTGCTTGCCGCTAAGTTACAATACACCCATCGTAAAGAGCAAAATCAAAGCTTAGAAAATGAGATGTGGAGAAAGGGAAAGCGAGAGCCGAAAGCAATAATATCGCGTCATTGCCATGACTTTAGTCTTCACACTTTTGAAGTAGCCGTTCGTTTGTTTCGATGCATGTAACATTCGTAAAGTAGCAGTACGTATCATGAAACAGTTGCAATATCAAACTACAATTTATTTATATAATGATGTAATATTCCTTTTAACATGTATAATATCTATTAACTCAAGAAGACTTGGAAAAACTTCAAGCTTCAACCATGGAAAAGAAGCTCTCATCAAACATAAATATAAGGTAAAGTTGAAAAACAAAAATGAATTAAGGTAATGAGAAGCAAAATACTTACCTTAACTCTAAGATAAGGATAAAATGCAATTTGATGTAGACCATTCACCATATGCTCTATCATTAGACCGTGTCTTTTTTAATGTTGATGTTTTAAAAGTTGTTTTATTACTCGATCTCTTATCAATAAAGATTCATTACTACTAGTTCAATTTATTTTTTTTTTTGAAAATTCACTCTCAATATGCTTTTACTTTTAGTTGATCTCATCGGCTCTCAAATCTCATTCTTTTATTTTCGTCACGAAATATGGATAATTTTGATAACTCTATCTTCTTCATTATAACTAGTGCATAGGTAAGGATAGAATTAAAATCATATATGATGTCGTTATCTTTAAAGCCTTCAAATAAAGGTTTGATGATCATATTATTTTGCATTGTCACTAAATGCTTGGGTGCATTGTTTATAGTCATCACAATCTTATTATACAACTCATTCAAAGAGAACTCTACATATTCCTAGACTTTCTCTAACTCTCATACCATGTTTATGGATAGTTCTTTGGATTCTCATTGAGTCACAAATACTTCAGAAAAATAATGTATTTACTAACTATCATCATTATCTTAAAATGTGACTAAACTTTCTTTCATTCTAACTCTATAGTCAACAAATACCTTTTTCTCGGATCTAGACTCATTGTTTATCACAATAAGCAAGATACGAAACATCCTTAACCCTAAGTAATCCACCCACTAGAAGATAAACTATAACTTAAGAACTCGAAGGCTTTTTAACTATTCTCATGCACGTGAAACCTTGTTAGTTATACCTTAGAACCTTTTTTTTTTTTTTAAAGTCCTTCCTTATATAAGCATCTATAAAGAACTATTATACGTTGCATGTTTCAAAACATTGCTGTTAAAATTCATATAGAGGGTCATGACTTTACTAATATTTTTCTATGTAATATAAGGAGATGTGTAAACCATACTTTTTATCTTTTAGATGTCTATATCACTCATAAAATATTTGGTCACATCAAGTTTTTCAAACAAAACTAAGCTTCCCTTATTATAGTACAAGGCTAACCAAGTTGAATCCTCGAATATACATCTTATGCAATTCCTTTGCTTAATATCCTTAAACAAATTAAAACTGGAAGAAGAAAGGAATTCATGAAAATAGTAAACATAAATAAATAAAAAACAAACCATAAGAAAATGAAAGATTGAAAGAAAAATAATCAGTCATTGAGTAAAAAGACTGAGTGAAAACTTTAAAAATAAGAATTGAAAACTAATGGAAATAAAAAAATTGGAATTAAAATGGCAAAAAACAAAATTATTGTAATAAAATGAAAAACAGAACAAATATTAAACGGTTCAAATGAAACTAAAATATATGATTGAATTAAAATGTGAACGTAAAAAATAATTAAAACTATAATTGAAAACAAGTAAAACACATATGAATTCATATATCGCAAAGACTAAGTACAACTGTAACATTTTTATCAATTATATATATATATATATATATTTATTGAAACAAACAATTTTATTTTAAATTTTTGTAGACAATGTATATTTACAGCATAGATTGCAGCAGAATAAGAAAAATGTTTAATACTCTTTATTTTATCTTCATATCCTCACTTTCAATCAAAATATACGTACACTACTAAAAAACTATTGAATAATGACTAAAATTAGTGATCAAATTAGTAACTAAAAGTTATTTTGCAATTTAGTGACAAAATATTCAGTCACTAATATAAATTAGTATTCTGAAGTTAAGTAAAATTGATTTAACATAATTAATTTTATAATGTGGTGCCACTGAACAAACTTTGGTGTGAGGATGAGGTTTTGAGAAACAGTGATGCAAATAGAAAGAAAAAGAAAGAAAAGAAGAGAGACGAGGAGCAGGGTCTGCGGCCAAGGTACAAGCCCATTGTTATAACAAAATAGGCATTAGATTTGTTTGCCCATTGTTTTTCACATTGACAAATTATACATGCATATGGGAATTCTTTTGAATCTAATGGTATAAGTGGTTAATGTAACATCCTAAAAAAAAATTATAACTTAATAATGTTGTTTAATTATTTAGTTTTCTTTAGTTGTTTTAATATTTTATTAAATACAAAATTATTATTATTATAACTTATATTGGTTACGTAATATATGTAATAATTATCTTGCATATGCTAATATTAGTGAATTAATAATTTTTTTGTCACTTTTGCAGTTTTTCATATAACCAAAAACAAATGAAAATAAATCATTTCATTTCAATCCTCTCTCTTATTTAAATTCTTGCATGTTAAATGTTCTCTAGCACATACATGGCTCTCCTCCCATTCCATTAAATTCTTTTAACATTCAATTTCAATCTTCTGCTGCAGCCACGTGATCCAATCCTCTCTCTTATTTAAATACTTGCATATTATCTCTTGTACCTATGTGGCTATACTTCCATTCCACTAAATTCAATTAAACGATCAATTCTATGCACCCAACGTATGTCACCAAGGTTACATCATCAAATATTCCTCACATTAAATTCACTCTAATCCTATCCTCATTCACAAAAGTAACCAAACGTTCACTATATAAAGAAGGTGAATGGACCAAAATCTTACAAAAAAGTAAGAAAAAAAAATAACTTCTCTAGTGAGAATTCTCTCACAGCTCAAACTCTTCAACAAATTCTGCAATCTTCGAAAACAAGGTAAGGGGAAAGGAGATATACTGTTTTACCTTACATTTTTAAATATATTTTTGCAGTGAGGTACCCCAAGCCTCACATTATTTTTCATATTGATACTGGTTCTCAAGTATAATTTTGTATTGTATATTATTTTTATTTCACCCTCATGATCATGATGTGATTTATGAATATGGTTTGCGGTTGGAGGAACTTGTTCCTTGAGGTTTCAAATGAG